>Ga0123352_10013071_pt1 | contig 13163 bp, 7 predicted proteins | sample TergutLab28metaG_FD_89700 | JGI IMG/M metagenome (GOLD analysis project Ga0123352, IMG submission 89700) | Labiotermes labralis P1 segment gut microbial communities from Petit-Saut dam, French Guiana - Lab288 P1 | ecosystem: Host-associated > Arthropoda: Insects > Digestive system > Gut ... | reverse complement strand
ACAAACAGACTACCAAAACAAGCACTACAATATAAACCAAAAGGACGAAGGAACATAGGACGACCAAGGAAGAGATGGAGGGACCAACTTCATCTTGAGGATCAAGGAACAGGAAACACACCTGACCCTTCAGGAACATGATGATGATGACGATATTTAGCTGATAAATAAATTGTAGAAACTGTTTTATATATATTATGTTTTATTGATATGATGTTCATTTACAGTTTTGTCATTTTTATACATACTTGTTTTCCTGGTTCATGAAGACTTAACTTTTTATGGCTTGTATGTTTCGTATTTTTTATTCTGTATGCTGCAGTTTGCATTACATTTGTCATGATAAATTCTATATCCAAGGGCTTTGTTAACCTCTGAATGGATTTAATGAACGAGTAATAAAAATACAAATACTAATCAGTGCAGGATAGGGTCATCTCCAGAGACTCTCTAGTGTAGATCATGGCTTATAAAACCAAGTATGCAAAACCAAGAGGGTTCTATGGTAGAATAAAGATGCTTGAAACACAGTTCTCAATAAATGTCCTGAATATCCAGCTTCATAGTGCCCATATTAACACACTTTGTAAAAATCTGCCAAATAATATGCTCAGCATGACTTGTGACTCTGAATATGGCAGAATCATCCCCCTTGAAAAGCTTGCAGTTTTACTGGAAAAATTAGATTAAAAACGCCCATCTTTTGATGGGAACTCATTCGTGATTTTCCTTACAACTTCCGGAATGCAGTTCCAAATAAACTGTTCTTGCTCTGGTGAATCTACAGCAACAGGAGCAAAGTTGCAGATTCCTAGTCCATCCAACCCCTTCTTTCACTGCAGTCACAAGACGGATGCGAAAAACTAATATTAGGACGCTGTGGTAGCTGCTGCCTTATGGTGGTAGTTAGCTGTGTGTTTGCACATGCTCTCAGCATTCTTGGACCACCGTGCACATAACACTAAAATGGCCCACAATCTTCCCCATGTAGATTACAAGCATTCACCTTCATGTCATGATTTCTCGTAAATGTCCTGTAAAATATAGGGCAAGAAAATGTCCCAATATTTTGCTTACGGGTTTGCTGACACCCTGCAACAACACCAGCATCATCACAGTCAGCCCAAATGCTATCTCTCAGCAACCATGCCACATACTTTGTAAGAAATGTAACAGGTACATCATCCACATAAGAGAAATCATGGATATTAACAAAAATTATCACCACGCAGCCTTAGCAACGTACATACTTGTGAACAGTACTGAACATTTACACCACACTGACCCTTCCGATTCACAAAAGGAACAAGTTGTGAGAAACTGAATTAGGAATAAATGAAGCATGAAAACTATAATTATGCAAATTACGCAGTCTCAGTACTTGAAGGTTCAGTTTTCCACTCTTCAGAATGTTTCTTTGGTGATTCCACATGATGCGCAAGATAGTATGTAGCAGGCTGTGTATGATATTTTGATATTTGATATATTTGTTAACTGCAATTGGGTTGACACCCAGTGGCAGTAGTACAGTACACATTTATACACAAACAATACATAGAACAACATAATTAACAACTTTGGTTGGAAGGCTTTCTGGGATTTGAACCCACAGTGGTCAAACTAAAATTAACGATGAACTAACCGCGTAAAAATCATCGCCTAATTGGGAAGAGTGCGGGCCTTGCCCCGTCTTTGCGAGTCATACCCTGGCATTTGCTTTACAACTGAGGAAAAAGCATGGAAAAACCTCGGTCATAACATTACAACATAAAACAGTTAATGAACAAAACTGAAATTGTTTTGGTTATGAAAGTGACGAAAAAAAGAAATTTTAAGGACATAACTTTCAGGATTAAAGGAACATCTTCCAATAGAAAACAACACATCACCTCATTAACATGGCAGGCTATGAAAACATGTCACAATATATTATAATACGAACTAGAATTTTAATGGTGATAAAAGACTGAAGTGTTATACAGCAAGATGCACAGACAATAAATGCAATGAAAGTAAAATTGAGGAACTAAAAATGTCATTCTGAATAACATGTTAAACAATAAGAAATGAAAATAAAAAGACAAGTTGATGAGAATGCCAGATGACAGAAATCCATTTCCCTAAATGTTTAATACGTTGAATTACATCAAATTACAAGCAGAATGCAGGACGCTTGCACATAATGATGCAAAGGCACAAAACCTACTGCCAACTTTTTGCATAAAAATGCATGGCAGTAACATTCAGGCATAAGAAATTGCACCATAACATGCCTGTAGCTTCCTCTGCCAATCACATGCCATCATGTTTTCATCCCAGCATAGTTTCTCTGCAGCAATTTGAAATGGGTACCACACAACAGTCTCTGGGAAGTTTTAATACATAAACAACACAATGGATGGTAAAACTACAATACATACTGTCCCACACACCACTGTTCTGCATGAAGATCAAATTGATAAGGGACAGAGAAAGGCCAATGCTCTGGCTGTAAAAGAAATTCCACCCTTCAAATTACAGACAAAAAGAGACATATGAACTTGAAATTCAATCTAGAGTCTGACAAGCAGCACTGACACTTCATTTTCAGCCATCTGAACAACATGCTTATCTAACAAAACAAGAGACAGTTTGACTCATACATTTTAATAATATTCACCTCAACTGTTTAAGATGTCAATTCAAGTAACATGCTGGAGCAGTTCTGTAGTATCACTGAAAACTACAATATTATTCTCAAATACTGCTAATAATCACAAGTGAAGACCAGACACAAAATCAATAGAGTTTTGCTTGTACGTATGCATATGGAATGCAGAGGTAACAGTCCACTCATTCTTAATCTCAGTACTTGATGGACATGAGTGGTCAATTTTATGCTCCAGCTACTCTCCCCAAGCACCCACTGGAAGGCAGCTGGGTGGGCCCCAGTGCCAATCCTGACACAGCAATAAAAAGCAAAATCCCTAATGGTGCTAAAGATTGAACCCTAGTCCACTCATACCAATTCAAAAGAAATGAACATATCTTCTGACACATCACAGAAAAAAGCTACCATTCAGTTCACATTTCTATTAATATCATTTTATAGAACCTACACAATGGCATGATTAATCACAGCACTATTTTAAAATCAATGCTAGTACAAGTATGACATATTTCCTTGAATTCCATGCACATATTTACAAACTATCAACATTTGGAAGTAAAGAAATACAGATTCAATTAAATCAGTAATTTATTAACACAATGCCTGACAAAGACAGCACAACGTACACATATAAAAATATTGGTGCTTATAATTAATTAAATCAGGCTGTACAAAACAAGGCACATTGTAGGATTATGATCAAAAATTCACATTAGAATCCAGCATCATAATACAGAGTATAATTTCAACATAAACACATAGGCTAAGAACACGTTAATGAGTACTGCTCCATGAATGACAAAATCATATGATGTACAAACAGAAGTTTCTTATATCTTGTCTGAAATGATATGTCATGGATCATCGGATAAAGTACACTTTCTGATTTGAGATTACATGTTACTTGAAGACTCCATTCTTCTGGGATAGGATATTGCTTCACTAGGTAATCAGAACGCAACATTGGCAGGTCACATAGTGCCATCATCTACATGGGTTCTGTCCTTTTTGGACACAGGACCCTTAAATATGATGGCACTATGTTGCCACATGGCATCAGGGTCTGAATAGCCACTGATGCTGCTTCATATCCCAGAAGAACAGAACCATCAGATACAATGCTGCAATAACATCAAAATTTTCATGTTACTTCCATCATACAGCATACAAACTGATGCATAACTAATGTCCTCAATAATGTTGTTTAAATGTACAAGCATAACAGTAACAAAGAAACTTCCTTGAGTATTAAGAAATGACAATGTTAAAATGCGCAAAAAGTATAAATGTAAGAGGAAAGGTAAAACTGTCCTTATGCTTAAGAACCAACCTGTAAGATATGTGGGGGAAATGGAAATATCACTTCAAGCATCTTATGCTTGAACAAGGAAGAATGAGGAGTTTCATCCACAATAGTCACTTTACCCACAACAGAAAGAGACCTAGACTGGATAGCAGATGTGTGGAACTCAAAACTGATCTGGACATGGTGCCAATGAGTTTTTAGTAATTTGTTTAGTTTTCATAATCAGCATTTTTGAACTAACATGCAACCAAAACAAACAATTCCTGGTCATGAGTTGAGTGGGTGATCTTGATTTTCAGAGGGACTATAGCAGAACATATTAAATTCATTTTGCAAGAAATATATTATGGCAAAATTTACCACCAATAAAGCAACTCAGGAGACATGTGACAGTACTTAGAAAAAAAAAACAGCAAATGTAAGTTTGAGTTGAGCACGTAATAAAGCAAAGAAGAGACAGCCTAATCATTTCATCCATATGGCCCATACATAGTAAACAAATGAATTCTGATCATTCTAATACATAGTATATTAAAAATTTCTAAAGCAAAGAAAGATCATGAATCATACAATTTACACTTCAAATTTCAAACATAAGACATAACAGTTTAACAATGATAATAGAGCAAAGAAAAGAAATATGAATATAAATACAATTTCTAACAAAAAATCCTAATTTTAAAAATTAGTTATTCTTAGAAAATTCACACAGAATATAAATTTCAACAAATAACTGTATTCACTTTATTTAGTATATATCAAACTCTACAGTAACCAGTATTATCAGCTACAAAATTATGGGCCACATCTATTTGGCTCCTTCTTACATGAAACATGTCATAACTAAATCTTACCACTGCTACACGTTCTATGTCACATGGTTTTGTAACATTTGATTTATGTATATAACATATCTGTAATAACTGCAAATGCAAAAAGCTTCAACAAATTGTACCAACCTTTCTTATCTAAACCACTGTCAAACATTTAAACATTTCAGAATTCAGTTTAACTGAAAAGACATTATGAAATGACAACTTGCCAGAATAGTTAGTTTCTAGGAAATGGGTGCATTTAAAACCTGGTACCTCCAGGACATGATCCAGAAATGCTAACTGAATGACCATAACAATTGACTGCACAGTGGTGTGCTGTCCCAATTTGTTTCTCTACTTAATCAGTAAGCCAGATCTTACACTTTTATATTACAACAGATTCTTCTCTACAACGGCCCACATAACAAAACCTACAGCACACAAAATATATGCATCATGTATTTCTTTGAGATTTTTCTCTCAAATATATTTCAGTTTGCCATAATAATAAAAGTTAATGCAGAACTAAAAATAAAGCAACAATTCTAACTAGAAGTTATGGATGAAATTTGTACTTTCTTCACACACTTGCACATATCCACCAACCACAACATATTCCATGTAAATACATCACACCAACAGGAGATAAAACAAGCAACATATTTAAGGACAGACTGCTGTAAACAATTCACATTTATATGTACAAAGAACAACAAAAAAGAGTACATTTAATTTCATTTCCTATGACAAATTTACTTTGATTGCAGTGCTGAAGTATTTGAATGAAGGGCTTTCCAAACAAGTACAAACCATGTCTGGCTGAAAGCTGTGTTCGACAACCAGTTTCAGTATAAAACTTTGCACATACAAGTAGCATTGAATAAATATATCTGTATTATAGTGATGGTACATGATTAAATTAAAAACTGTAACTTCTGCTAGATTCTAAAGGACACATATTAGGATTACACTGTGACAACTGGATTGCACACTGGCCAGAACTTTCATCTTTAAGCAGTCTCTCTGTTGCTGATTTGCAGTTATGCTTTATAAGATTTTAACTATTTCACTAAGCAAAGTTGAAGATTAGTATTGGTGTTTACTCTGTCTCCCCTCACCAAGCTGCAGTTATGTTATCGAGTTAGAGTTCATGATTAAGACTTTGGTCAGTGCATAAATAAAAACATGAGATCACAGTCTCCTATTTTGGATTGTGTTAACATCCAAACTTAAGCAAAATCTTAAACATGGAACTTTTTAGTACTACACTACTAGGTTGCCTGCTGCTGCAGCACTGTTATCATGCATATAGTTGTGGTGCCATATGCATTCCAGACCTCAGGTCTCGACAGAGAGGCAAGCGGTCATCATACTCTGCCTGCTTTATTTCTGACATCTAATAAGACTCTGGGTAGGCCCAGAGACAGCCTGGGCAAGGTAGAAATGAAAAAGCTCCTGTCCCTTGCCAGTAACAAGTCCCATTGCCTAGCTGAGACATATCACTGATTGAGCTATCTGATAAATGAATATTCTTATTCTACAAGGTCTGGTTAAAATTAGTGCAATAATAATTAATTTATTAAAGAAAAATGTATAAACCTGTAAAGTGCAAATAGCATGTGGTTTGATCAAATCCCAACCAGACTTTGGAGCGGCAGTTTCAGATGAGCGCAAAACTTCACACAAATTGGAACTTCCTTGGAAGTTTTCCACTGTTTCATTACACAGTCAGTTATATAATATAAAACAACTTACAGTTTCATTCTCTGTTGCACTTTTGAAATTTCAGCAGTAAATTTTGTACAGACAAAGAATGAAGACTCAAACCACTTCAATGACTAATCCTTTGGTTATTGGATGACACAACTGCAATTGACGTACTATGATACTGAATAAATAGGAAGATGATCATAAATTGTGAGTGGTAAGAATCTGAGGTGCTTGTGGCTTACTGAAGATGCTGTCATGTCAATTACTTGTAGAGAATAAGGAAAACCAGCAAAAAACCTTAGCATGGCTGATAGGCTGAACAAGATTTTAACCCCATACTGTGAATAAAGCTCATAGTGTGTTACTCCTTGGTAATTTCCACTTGAATTATGAAGACAATGCAAGTGTGTTACCATCATAAAGACTGCAAAATATCACTGAATATAAAAGGCATCATGAAATTCAAGAATCAGTCTGGAAGCACAATTATATCTGAAGCAAGTGTATATATGTAAAACCAGCATACATACAAGACCCCAGAAGAGCCCACAAGCTAACAAGAGTTCTGATACTACAGCACTGCAAGGTTGCAAACAAATTCCAGAATCCAAGACCAGTAATAATGCCAACATCAAATAAGTTTTGTCTTGTCTGTAGGTTTGGCCCGTATTACATGAAATTTAGCAATATGTTTTCGTAGACTATCAACATTCTTATAAAGTTGAGAACAAACAATACAGGCAAAAGGACCAGCATCCTCGCCATGCAAGTTCTTTTTGTGGGTTCGCAGGTGATCCCGTCTAGTGAAACACTTGAAGCATACATCACAACGGTAGCAATTGGCCTGAGGGTCCTTGAATCTCCACAATCGATGTGAAGAACCATTATCTGCAATAATCAGAAAATATAAGAGACAAATATTTCTTAAACTGTTACTCTTATAGATACAAATTCTCAAAAGATAAATGATTGTAATGGCATAACTAAAGGACAAGCAATAAACAAAAGGAAGTTATCAAAATTCCAATATGCCTCAAGAACGAGGTAAAAAACACACACCTTCATTGGAATATGCTATGAAGGAGAACTCAAACTAAAATCCATTGTTCATATGGGTCATTCACTTCAAGAAGTTGGGAATGCAGTTCTGTTGCTGCCATCCTCCTGCAAATGTCCTCTTGTTTTCAACCACTTTCATTTGCTTTAAATGGTCCCACTCACTAGGTACATCATTTACTACCTTCACTGTGCAAAATTTATTCACCTATGAGCTCCAATCATTAAAATGAAGACATACGTAGCCATCGGAAAAAATCAATATTCATTTTTTGACAAGTCTGAGAATTCTCTTATAATAAAATTAATGATTCAGAATATAATCGTCAAAACACCTTCAGACCAGAACTATATGTTGTGGAATTATGAATGCCAAGGCCCTTAGTCCACTTCACACAAATTCTAATTATCCCGTGGAAACTAGGATAATAAAAGTGGTCCCTTGGAGATGGGGAGGGGACAGATATTTGTTTCTTCCATAGCAGGGTGAAAACAACGTACCTCTACCAGGAGTTTGAATCCAACTATGTTATAGGTATCCCTAATGGTTAATTTAATAAAATCTATGAATCATAAGGACTGAGTAAGCTACCTACAATACCTCACAAGAGACCTGACAAAACAAAGTCCCACTTGTACTAAAAAATAATCTGAAGGTCCACTGGGAACATAAAATGTTGCTATCAAGAAAATTAAGTATGAGGTTGATGCTGCAACAATACAGACCCAACTCTGGGTAATCAGTCCTTCTCAACCTGCACACCAGACAGTCACTTACAAAGAATACTAGACCAGATGTTGTATTAATACACTCTGACCTCCTCATGATGAGAACAGAGTTGCTTGAAACATGTAGGGGATTATAATAATAAATGTATTATATAATGTAATTGTGCATCAAGTTGATCATTTACCCAGAGTTGTATACCAGGATGCATGGTCAGCAAAACATAAAATTACAGACCCATTTCAAACAGGACTGAGGATGGTGGTGGGTTGTGGCTCATTTCAAAAAAGGTACAAACAAACTGTGTGGCTGTACTGAGATGAATCTAAAGTGTGTCATCAATATCCATGGCTCCAACAAAACAGCAAGTGCATGAATATAAACTAGAAGCTTCAAACTGTGACCCATGAAATGCAAACTACATTAGCTACATGATGGCTCTCTTGGTTTAAATACATCAGAAATCCAATGAATAAAATTAATTAAACGATGATAACATACATCTTCATATGTTGCATGGAAAAGGATGGACTGTGGGCAGGAAAGGTAATAAAAAGAGTACTTACAATTGTAAGAAATGTTTATTTTTAATATTCTTGGAATCAAACCATATCTGTTCCTTTTATCTATAAACAAACATTTTATGCCCTCAAGCATAACTAAACACTTTGCTGACAGGCTACAAATATTCTTACATATTATCTCTTAATCATTAAGGATTGGAGATACCTAAGTTCAAGGTTGATATTGTATTACAAAATTCCCTAGGTACTGGGAAATACTTCAAAATGATGTGTAAATTGTACCCAGTAGGCTTATGCAGTTTTGAAGGGACAGTAGGTCATTATGTTCAACATACAAAGTATCACATTTACGTGTGTACAGGTTACAACCCTCTTTTGAGAAACAGCATTTGGTACCTTTAGACCTTACCACAAAATTTCCCAGCATATTTTCAAGAAGTTACGACTCTCCACTTGCTTCAAAATTGCATGCATCACTTCAAATGGCATGATAAATGCTGAGGTCTTTACAGTGCTATTTACTTTCAGGGACTGTTTTTTTGTTGGTCCCAGTTGTAACAGCATACTTACTGTCTCCAGTAATGCCAGGAATATGAGTGGATTGGGTAGCTCTGCCAGTTACCAGACGTCTCTTCATGACAGCATTGCCAAATGTGAAATATTCAATCAAGAGACACTTAATTGTGCACGTGAGGTTCACATTTTCACAGCAGTGGCTATGAAGAATACTGTCTTCTGGAAGGTGACACCATGCAGTCTAGCAGAAATGCAACATTTTGCAGAACCTTACAGTTGCTATCAATACTAATTTCCATGACATGCTCTACTTTTATACAACTGCTGGTAAACAAGGCTCTGGACAACTTGAAAGATGGTGGAGAAATCAGATTCAGCCTTACAATGGGTCCTCATGGCCATAACCCTGAAAGAACAGTATGACTGAAGGGATGTGCCCACTTCTTTGTGTTAGCATTCTCGCTGGAAGTTAAAATGGTTACACTTCCGCTCTTCAGAGAGATCATAGGAGCATGTATGTGACAAGAATTTGTGCATTAGGATTTCAATCTTACTCCAGACTCAGCTCTCAACTATCACACCATCAACTGAGCGACCATAACACAGCAAGATCTATACAGTTGTCTATGATAGTAGCCATAATTGCCACTTCTAATAATTTATAACCATAACACACACCAAGATAGGAAGTACACTAAGAAGTTGGAGACGCAAATGACATATAAGAATCCATTTATCTCAAATCTGCATGCACATTATCAACTTCAACAGCTGAAAGTTAACAGTAAACATATTACTTTTGTCTTTATATAATTGAGAATGTATGTTGACATGACCTCTGTACATGCATCTTCATTGAAGTTCTTAAACCAGCTGTATATTGCCCACCAATCAATTAAAGCATGCACCATCCTAATCAGGACTGCAGTACTTTCCACAAACACAGCCGGTAATCTAAAAAATCAGAGTTAATAACTTTATATTCATCTGCCATAAATGTCATTGAATGTAGTTTATTTAAGACTCCTTGGCTACTATCTTACAACAGAAAATGCAGTTGTTAAGAATATTACCCTTATAGTGGAATTCTGTAAGATATCAAGCTTAAAACTATGTTCTCTAACACAACTGTGTGGTTCTCCCACTCACTTTATAGCCTAAGTATAATACTTCAGAAACCAAAGAAATTTCTGGCTCCCAACAAGCAACTTATTTATGAACAGATAATTTTAATTCTATTTAATTCTACTGCAGTGATTCAACCACGCTACCAAAATATTAACACCACATAAAATGTTTTTAAAAACACCTAAATTTAAAAACACACACACACACGCACACAGAACTACATTGCATGGAGTTATTATTACATTTAAGATTACCATTGTGCAGTCAAACATTAGTATTGAAATAATATTTTTCATGTCATACATGTACATGTGCACAGCTGAAAACTGAAAAATACACAATGGAAAGACAGCACACAAAACACATTGAAGGCATGGCATGTTAATGAACTTATGGGTTCATAATCCTCACTCCTTCTGTCACAAGAACACAGTATTCATTATGATCAGCAATGAATAATATCATTTATCACACTATCATATGTTACAGAATGAAGCTTTAGATTTGGACCTTGGAATATTAGGAGTTTCTGTGGGAACAATTTACTGAAATCAGTCACATGAGAATTCTCCATGTAGAATTTACATTTAGTGAGTGTACAAGAGGTTAGTGGGGCAAACATGGTATTTCCCTAGCAAAAGCTACATATTTTTCAATGAAAGAACAGAACAATGGTATTTTTCATACATAAGGGAATCCGACCAACAGTTAAGAGGACTGAGTTTATATAACACTTGTTAGTCACTGTTGAGATGCCATATTTACCTGACTATAAGTCAAAAACATATCCCTGGTTCATATTCAGAAAATTAAGCATCATAAAGGGGGGGGGGGGCTATTTTATATTCTTGTATTTCTGATTCATGTCCTGAATACACATGCCACAAATGAAAATAAAGCTTCATGCCAAGGACAGATGAAGAGCTTTTAGGTGGGACTAATCAGTTCCTTAATGAAACTTTTGTTAGGAAACCTCAATGTGAAAGTAGAAAGAGAAGATATTCTCAAACTGATAAATGGGATGGGTACAAAACTCCCACACCAAAATACTTGGATTTTACCCAATGAGAACATACACATTCAAGTTTATCACATCTTAGTACACAAAATATGACACTGATACATATAGCTTACATTGTGATAATAATCACTAACAGATACTTATGAAAGCTGGGGAGAAACTGTAATTAAATAAGTATCAGTTGGATACAGATTTCATACCAAAATAAAATGCTGGGGTTCGTGAGTGGCATCAGGTTAAATTCTCAAAGAAATGTGAGGGATCTGAAAACTTCAACAGTAATGCTGACGTATGTCAAGGACAATATCAAAACTTCAGTGAACAAGAGTCTATGTTATTACAAGTTAAGGCATTATGGTTTCATAAACAGTGATTAATATTATTATCAGACCAAAGGAGGCAGTCTAAACTGGAAATATTACATAATGTCAGTCAAATTCCACAAAGACAATCTGAACAATGAAGAACATTAAGATATTCAAACTGTATAGAACAAACAAGAATGACTTGAACACTGTACCAGAAGACTGAAACAAACAGGAAAGTCAGCTATACTATAAGCTTGTATACAGACATAGATTAACTTAAGAAAGGTTAACAACCTTCAACCAATTTCATACAACACACACAACAAATTTTCTCTAAGTCTAGCACTTAGCTCAATAATTTAGGAGCCAGACATTCTTTCTTCTGCAGATTTCAGTTGAATTCCTAACAAACTTGAACCTTCCACTACAGCTGTTGCAGATATTGTGTGTATGTCAAATAAGTCACAAGATATTAATACACAATAGACATATTCTTCCAAAATTAAATTGCAAGAGTGTGTGACACATCTGAGAGTGCTGGCCTAACAAAAAGCAAGCTGGTTGCTGGTTTCCTGCAGTGGTTGAGGGGGACAAAAAATTAGAAAAACAAATCTTGTGACAGGAGTTGGTAAATAAACTTACTGAGATGGCCAGGACATGGAGGTTCACTGAAAGGGGTAAAATTATATAAGAAACACCAAAGTCCTACCATTTTTAAGGACAAAGCAGTCTTTTCCAACAGTGCATGTGGATATGCAAAAATGTTGTTCTATATACCATTTTGTCACAGTTTTATCTAAATTTGTTTGTTTTGCTGGCTTTATAAGTTACCTTGAACCACCTTCTGAACAACAGCTAGTGCCTACTACATCAAATGATATTGATTTTGCTTTACGAAATAGCTGACTTTTTTTTTCTAATAACAGACACCATTTGCTCTTCAACCCCATACTCCATACACATGGCTGCCATGCTTACACACCACATTCTAGCTTTTCAAATTACCTCTGATGTGTGTTACATTTAAAAGCACTTGAGATTTCTCTTGCCTTTCTTGGACCCTACACTTAAGAAATTTAACACAATAAAGAACAAAGTATAAAAAAAGAACAAGATGGGCAACATATGGATAACATAACACTGAGGTGTGTTCATGCAACCACTGTTGCAGTGGAAAAGCAATATGTACTACATATTTTCAGTGTGTGTTTGTAGCCTTAGGTATTCAGATAGCAATGCACATGCACCATATTGTCATCTGTGGCCTGTCTGGGTCTACAGTTTTTTTCCACATCATCTCATAAACAGCACGATTTGGGGGGGGGGGGTATTTTATTTAAAATTTTGTTTTTTTTTTTTTTTTCATAAAATTTTTAATTCAAAAAAAAAAAAACAAAAAATT
>Ga0123352_10013070_pt1 | contig 13163 bp, 8 predicted proteins | sample TergutLab28metaG_FD_89700 | JGI IMG/M metagenome (GOLD analysis project Ga0123352, IMG submission 89700) | Labiotermes labralis P1 segment gut microbial communities from Petit-Saut dam, French Guiana - Lab288 P1 | ecosystem: Host-associated > Arthropoda: Insects > Digestive system > Gut ... | reverse complement strand
CTTCAAGTTTCCAGTTTAAGTTGCTCTAGAAATTCCTCATCTCCGCAGTCTACACAACTCACCCGTCGTTACCTTTGGCTTAAGTATAATTACAATATAACATAGCATAACTTTGAACTTCGATGTCATATAGTTTTCTCCATCCTTCTACTACTTTCTCTTTCTTAGACAAAAGCGTTCTCCGCAGCTTGCCCTCAAACCCACTTAACCTATTTTCTGTCCTTATTGTCAAAACCAAGTTTCGCACCAAAAATAACTGTAATCAGTTCAATAACATATTCGTAAATTTAAAAGCAAATAACAGGAACATTTTTTAGTTTAAACCTTATCAACTGTCGGGTATACAAAATCTGTTACTGGACAACAGTTTTATAGAAGCCGGTGCAATTTGCACGTACCATTAGTATGTGTTTTCTGTGAACATACGTAGCAAACATTCTGTGATGACATCTGGTGTACAAACATTCCCGTAAACTAAATTAGATCCACCAACCCTCATTAATTTCAGTCAATGTAGGTGCTTTTCTTCCAAATGCATACGAACAGCTCAGAAAATCAACATTTTTTAAATATGAATAAAAAGTCTGAACGATGAACTGAATAATTTAGAAATTTCATGTAAGTAAATAAATTATAAATGTGTCAGTTCCACTGTTGCATACAACTTTCTATTCATTTACTGCAGATCTGTGTTTAGTTGCAACAGTTACACTACTCTTGCCGTGCTACATGAAGACGACGACTCTATACTCCTCCTACTTCATTAAGTGCGTATTAGAAGTCTTCGTAATTACTGCTGTGAGAACTTTACCTCTCACATTGAAAACTGTTTGTACAGCAGTGAGAGCCGCTGTCGACTGGTCGGCATTCCTTCTTCGTGTTTGGAAACTCTGAAGTACGTTCACAGCCCTTGGACCGCCGGTACTTGAAGATGCTCCTTGTAGTTCTCCTTAGTTCCCCAAGACAGATCTTAGTACTGTTTCTCAAAACAGGCCACGACCTTTCTCTTTGGCACCTTCCGCATGCTTTTGAATATGTATTTATACTAATATTCCTAACATTACCTGCTACATAATCCGAATAATTCGGAGGATATGTACGAAAACCATCAAGTACATGTGAAATTGACCCTGCACAAATTATGAAATTATAAAGGATGAATTGGGAGTACAGATATAATTAATCGTAACCTCGCCGTTAGAGGAAAGTAAGTGGTTAACTTCACGCCCTGGCCACTCTAACCCGGGAAAGAATCCCTTAATCCAATGAAGAGGACTCTGGGTAGACCTCGGAGTCGGTTTTAAGGCCTGGAGAAGAGGAAAATTTCTTGACCTGCTGGGATTTGAAACCCGGATCTTCCAGCCCGTAGTCCAGCCACTATTCTGACTACGTTACGAAAACAATAAATAAATGTATTTGACAAGGCCGGGTTATTTCGGTAGGCACGTTGGCTAACTACGGGATGGAAGGTCGAGGAATTTTGACTCGGTTACCTTAAGGTTAAAGGATTCTTCACATCTTAAAACTTTCCTGTTACTTTTTAAACCTACTCAGTATCCTGCTCGATGGGTGCCGGGTGATTTTCCGACGGGATAACAGGAGCGGGGGTGTGGACTTGAACATCCATCTGCCTCGAGTAACAAGGTTAAATTTTCACCCCCATATACTTTCATAGCACGTGACTTGAAGTTCAGGGATAATTTAAAATAAACATTCAATAGACCATGGACAATTTGTAACGTAGCTGCGAATGTCGAAGTTTAGAAAATGCTTCCAAATTATTTCCTCGAAAAACCTGAAAATTGTCCAGGGTCTTTCAGGACCATTTTGTAATTTCACTGCTGTCGCTTAACGATTGTCACTCCAAGCGCAACATTAGACACAATAAAAGAGTCTGCTTCCAGCGTCAGCAATACATTTTGCAAAATATCTATGTTAGCGCGATTTAAGTGCATATTTATTGCTCTTAATATTGTAATTTCTCCTTTCATATTTCCTGTTCTACACAAGGATAAAAGCAAGAATACTGTGTTGTGTGGTGTCACTGGACTTCCGTACAAGAGAACACGTTGTCAGGGTTATCTTTTATTTCCTCAGTTTTCCCGCATTTCTGGAGAGAAAATCATTCAATGATAAAGATCGACTTTACGAATCCAAAAAAGGAAAAACGTTAACAAACTAGTCACATAATGTCCTGTTTAAAATCATCTGAAATAATTCAGACTCTTTCTTGCGTTATTCTGCTTGTTCAAAGGGGCCTGCAGCAGGAATTTCAGTACTGTTACTCTGGTTTGCCGTTAGTCTTTTTCATACAAATTCGTCGTTAATTCTGACGAAATTTTCTGAACTATATGGATTTATTTCTTCTCTAAAGCAAGAGCTCAGACTCTCTGGAGGTCAGGCAGCACAACTATCCACAGACTTGATGAACAACGTACCTGAACTACGAGTTGTCCTATGGCTGCCATATGTAGGTAAACAGAATATTCGGAAAATTAACAGTTGCGCAGACTGCCATTACTCCCGTAGTATATGTACTTTATTCTTAAGAAACTCCGTGAAACAGAATCCTTCTTCATAATTTGACAGTCACTTGCCTGATGAAGATATTGCTCGCGTTTTAAATCAAATCCGAATATTCATTACCGCGTTTAAAATCTCTCACGCTTGTTATTGTGGTAACGAGCAGGTAAATTATAGGAATATATTTTTGGAAATCAAAGACAGCGTGAAGGTATTTGAAACGGATTAGAGATTCACAATATTCCGGAAAGAAATTGAGGCTATGGAAGTGCTTGTGAGGTCAAGTTGCAGGTACTGAGTTTATGAACTATGGTTCATGAATTATAGTGGAATATTCGAAGAAAAATAATCAAAATGGATCAATCAGACCTTTACTGTATGGAATGAAGAAGGCAGGAGTGAATAATCTCTTTACGTTTATATTGAAGACGCTAAGAATGCCTTTTAGTCTATTTAACTAATAGCAGTAAAATTATACATCTAGAATGGTAGCTGAAGACATTTACTTTTACTGGGTAAAATTATTTCCTGTTTCTCTCTGAAACTTTCAGTGTCAGTGATCATTAGCTCTGTAAATACAAGTGTAATGGCGCTGTTAAAACATAGAGGCTCCATACAGGCTTCATATTTTTGGCAATAAGTAATTGAAATTTTTAATAAGGCCACTAATTTTTCGAATAAATTAACAACAGATAGAGAAGTTAAAAAGTCTTCTCCATTCCAGTTCCTGAATGGAAAGTTATATATTTGAGTTTGATGGTTTCTAACAAACCGTGAGGAAATGTTCAACTACAATATTGCCCCATGCATGCAATGGAGAAAAACTGAAGATTAAAAAATTGGATAGGAAATTGTACAGAAGAAGGACAAGTTTTGTAACTGAAAAAATTTAATAGTGTTTACTAAAATTCTATACGAAGATAAAAACGAGTGACTCACTATGTGCCATTTTTCAAGAATATTTTTCTCGGATTGACTTCAATCCATCTTTATATTTAATAAACACACAATATACGCGTCCACTATTGTTTTATAAATAGATACAACGTTACCTCCTATTTCATGACCATTAAAAATAATGTTATATATATTTAAAGTGGAAAGTTCACCACAAGGTTACGTAATGTAGATAGAAGCATATTAAAATTTTAAATATAAGATCTTTTAAAATGTTCAGAACTAAATACATTTAGGTCTGCTCTTTCTAATGTTATTTTAAGAGCGCCTTTTCAGAAGAAGGAAGTACTTATAATTGAATGAGGTGTGGAGAAGGATACGAATAATGATCGGCTAAGGGTAGTAAAGAGGCAACCTTGGGTTGTATTAAGGAACTCTGTAATCGGTAGCAGTGTTTCAAATACACGATGCAGGTTTATTCCCACAGCAGAAAATAAAAAATTTGTCGCAGAAGAGTTTGTATTGATAGAAGTCTGAATGCTGTACCTTCGCCTGTCAAACATAGCCAGTTCTCTCCAAACTTCATCGTTCCTAAAATCTAATTTCTCAGAAAGTTCCTGTTAGCCATTTCTACAAAAAAATCCCAAGGCTTTTTTTTTTGTGTTCCTTTCTGATCCATCACTTACGGAAGTTTAAAATTAAAATAAATTTAAACCTTCTTGTGTCAATTAATCTTATATTCTCTTATTAAAAAAAAACACCGAGACAAAAATTTGTATGTGATTTATTGTAAATGAAGACAGTTTCTCACACTACGTACCGTCGACTGTGGGATGATCGGTGATTGATGAATTTGACAGAGTCTGAAAATAAGCGGTATTGCCTTAATTGAGATTCACTTCTGCAATATGTTCGTCATAAATCTCACTGAAGGATCCCAAGTGTTCCGGTTAAGATACGAAGCGGACATTCTTCAAATACAAGTCTAGCTGGACGTAGAAATTTTTCAGCGATTGTAGTGCCATATATGAGACCTTTGCTTTCAGAAAAAATGAAACAAACCTGGGGAAAAAAACATACACTTAGGTATTTTTCTTTGCTGTTGTCTTTAAAAACGTTATATCAGCTGCTGAATATATACGTTAATAGAAGAGGACAAAGTAATTTTGAATACACAGAAGAAGGGTTGTACAAACTGATTACGGGACGTGTATGGGTGTCCAATCATAACATTAGCACGTGATGACACACGCGATCCAAAACAGCTGATATGCTTCCAGTATTGCGCCAACGGATCTAAGAATTAGTACGAAGCATTGTCAGTTATACAGTTCTAGCCGCCGTGCCAACTGAATATAAAGGAATGAATAAATCAAGAGGTGCAAAGACAAGAGAAACAAACAAAAAAGAGACAACGGACAAAATAATGAATACAGGGAAAGCAAACAACAGTGACGCTACAATGAAAAGTGAGACAAGGAAATAATCAAACAAATGAGAGAGGAAAAATAGAAAAAAGGAAAGGGAAAGAGAGAAAGGAAGAAAGAAAAAAAAGAAAGAAAGACTAAAACTTCTACCTCTGAATGAAACATGTGAAAGAACAAAATAAAGGACGCAGGAAGGAAAAAGGAAGAGAAAGTAAAAGAAAGAAAGAAAGAAAGACACAGTAATGCTTTTACTACTAAATAAAAATTCTCTCTTTGGCCTTAAGCCATACTGATATGTTTGTTTTGTGTTACTTTTCTACGCATTCTCCATGTTTGAGTTCCCAGAAAGAGCGCCGCCGTACACTGCTGTACTTCACGTGCTTTTGACCAGTCTAGTAGAACAAATTAATTTTTCAGTTTATATGAATAAATCGCAGAAACTGTGAACTTGAATGTGATGTTCAAAAGTTGCAGTTCACGCATCGTTTGAGCGACTCTTGTCTAACAAATAGTTTTAACTGAACTCGGAATTTCAGAAAATTTTAAACTAAAAACAAATAACCATTCAGTTTCAGACGTTCTCTTAATGCATGCAATCTGTCCTCTGTAACTTGTCTTGCACAGAACTTTCGACCTCAGCCCTGAAAACATAGAGCAGTAGCAAAAACCTTGTGCCTATAGAGACGCCGGTTGTTTTTCCTCAGAATACAGCAATTACAGAAAATCTTAACATTTAAAACACCAATTTTTTTACTTAAGAATTTGATACTTCGGAGTTAACAAAACTGTAAACCGTGCTGGATACAGGAAGTTACAAATTGTTGTCAGCGGTATGTTGTAGTATGAGAGAAACCCGCTATAAATAAATAAATAAATATATATATAGAAATAATATATATATATATTAGTTGACTCATGAGGAAGGTCCTTCTTTAAAGTCTGGTCCAGAAATTTCCTGCAGTGTGTTGGACTACAAATGGCGAGATTTGAGACTCTCACTGCTATGTTTTGAAGATTCAATTTCTCATGGACGACTTGATCGTGAAGACGAAGGCTTTAAGATCTTTCGAAACTTCGGAAAATGGATGTTCAGATTATTTATCTCATTATGGCAGGTTACTCCATGTATCTTGCAGCAGTTTTCAGTAAAAGAAAGTAGTTATAATAAAGGAAAACTCGAAAAATTATAAACTAATATTAAACTTTAAATATTCTGGGAAATGTACTCCACATTCACTTTCCCTCTCCCTTTGCAACGTGTATAGAGTTTCTTCTGGATCCTGATTAATGGTTTATTCTGAGAATGGTGTGTTTTCTAACAAGAAGTTTTATCAGAACATTTTTGTTTGTTGTATGGTATAGTAGATACATTTATGTGCAGTTTTAGTATTGCGTAGTTTCGTAATAATTACTACAATAATAATTCACTTCAAACAACTTTACTTACTTACTATATCAGATTTATATGGTGACTCATAGGCTACACAGTCGACTTAAGAACGAGCGACCCTTGTTCAGGTCATCATTAAACACAGTATTTATTGAAATCGTTGTTTGATATTATGACGACGTTGTTAGAACGGTGAATTTATATAATAATAACATTCGTTTTCTTCGAACTCTCCTAGTATCGTCAAAATTGGTAACAAGTAATGACTTGAGTAACTTCTGAGTAATTATTAGGCTGAAACTAAGGAAGTTTTAGGAAAGGAAGTGTAATTACAATGTGCAGTGACCTTTCAAAGGTTGTTGTAATAATATCAAGCAGTTAATTAGAGAAACATATTGTTTAGTGGTAGGCCGAAATGGCTTAGGAGGGCCGAAAAATGTAGATGATTATGTACTCGTAACCCACAAACCTCCATTCACAGTCTGATACAGTAAGTCAATAAAGTGACAAAATTATGTTGAAAGCGAACTGCTAGTGTGTTGTTTGTTAGTTAACAACACTGCAGAATGCTACAGTTACAAGCATCTAAACTTCTATTTTCTTTAATAATAATTTATTTGCGGAATTACATTATGGAATTCCAAAAGTGTGACTGCTAACACCAAAGTATTCTGCAGTGCACATTCCTTACATTAAACTGAAGTTATACAGTTTTACTGAAATATTAGTCTTAAGTTCTATATTATTTATCTTACATTTCTTTTGGTTTTCATCTCGAAATTTGGTTTTGTTTAACAAAACAAAACTATATTGCTTTTATTTATTTATTCCTCTAACATATTCCTAAAGTCTTGGATTCGAGTCTGTTTCCAGAGACTTGTTATTTTGTCTGCTATATTCGTGGTTTTACTCAGTTCTTTCAGAGAATTTCCGGGCTAATGAAGTCATTTCTAACTAGATCTCGGCTGTTCTCTTTCACATTCTTTCCCAACGATTATTTAATAATACTGCTTACTTTGAATTTCTAACGTCCCTAAATAAACCGCACACACACACACACACACACACATTTTATATATATATATATATGTGTGTGTGTGTGTGTGTATATATATATAAATATATAAATATATACAATTATAGTGGGCCGGGTAGCTCAGTCGGTATAGCGACTGAGCTACGGGCTGGACAGTCCGGGATCGAATCAGTTTGCTTCGAGATGTGGTGAAGTGCGGTTGTGTTTACGCAAGGAGTGAGCCGGTCGAGCAGCTACCATTGAAGCAATGAGCGTGTTTGTGCGGTGATACTAAACAAAAAGCTATCAGCGGAAGATAGTAAACATGACAGAACGACAACAAACGATCGTCTGTGCTTTCGATCAACGTAGCCCCCGTGTGTCGGCTTTCGACATACACGAATGGGTCTATGGAACACTTCATTTACAAGAACATGAAGTAGTGATGATACAAATTGATGGCCCTTGCAGACACGTTTACATAAAATTCAGGGACCCACAGAGGATGCAGGCAATATTGACAGCGATCCAGGGGCAAGAGGATTTTCGACACGAGAACGGCGAAATCTCCAAAGTACGAATCGAGACAGTCGGATTAGGAATGCGACAAGTGAGGGAGGCGAGCTTACCCCCGAAGTGGAAGACAAGACCTTGGAAATGGCGCTGGGTGCATTTGGTGAAATATGTGATATTCAGCCGGAAATATGGTCAAATGCCTATAGCTATCGGGTTTCCAATTGAGTACGTGTGGTAAGCATGTCACTGGTCAAACATATCCCTTCGCATGTGGTGGTGGCAGGGTACAGAACGCTAATATCTTACGAGGGGCAGCCGACAACTTGTTACAGCTGCAAAGAACCGGGTCATCTGCAAACTGCCTGCCCGCACAGATGGCGAGAGCGGGCGGAAAGCATACCGGCAACCACGGCATCATGGGGGGAAGTGACGGCGAGGGGGCCCATTTCAAACACCACGACAATATTGGATAGGGCAACAGACATGGCTGCACCCGAAAATATGGAGGCAGAGACACTGCAGGCACCAGATAGCGCCCCCATGCCCCAGAAGGAAGAGATAGGCCGAAGGGGAGTGGAGGCCGCCGCCGCAATGGAGGAAGAGCGGGTACTGGAACCTACAACGGTCACAGGGGGCAAACGACCACAGGTGGAGAGGAGGCGACGGACCCTCAGTAACGACCATGCCCCACCGTCACGAGAGGGCTGGAGGACAGGATGGAGACACCTCAACAGCAGCAACCAGTAAGGCGGCAGCCCAGTAATGAGGAGAGTGGACGGCCCATCAGATACAACATGGACGCGAAAGGGGGCACTTTTGAGTGGAGTACAGGCGGGAAAGAAGAAGGTCCTCTAGCTCCCCGGGACGGAATACTAAAGAAAGCTACGGCGACCAGTCTCAACAGGCCCAAAATTTGAAGATCGACAGACAGGACGACACTTCTCCGGTGCGACGCCGGAGTAGATCGAGGACTACGGAAATCACTTCCCTTTAAGAAAGAGGCGTCCCCCAACTTAGACTCGCGATGCCTAGGATTTATAAAATCGCGACCTTCAACATTAACGGCATGGCTACGCCACCCAGGATAGCGATGCTGGAAGACTTCTTGTAAAAACAGGAAATAGATATCATTCTCCTACAGGACGTCACGCGGCCTGTCTGCGATGACACGCGGGGCTTTACAGCTTACACAAACATAGGCACTACGGGGCGGGGGACGGCGATCCTGACACGAAACCATATTCAGCTTACGAACATATCATGTCTCCCTACTGACAGGGGAATGGCAGTATGTCTCCCTACTGACAGGGGAATGGCAGTATGTCTCCCTACTGACAGGGGAATGGCAGCAGATTTCCAAAATGTAACCATAGTGAACATCTACACACGGTCTTGAGCCAAGAGGAGGAGGAACAGGGAAAACGTCTTTTCGAATGAACTCCCGTACCTACTGGGGGCATCCCACCATCGCTCCTGGTTGGAGGCGACTTCAATTACGTCCTCACAAACCTGGACGCCATAGGACAACCAAACTACAGTCGGGCCCTGCAAGAGTTCATTAGAGAATTTGACCTAGTAGACATGTGGGAGACGTCCCAGGAGCGCGCTACCTATACCCACTACACCAGTCGGGGATCCTCGAAGATTTATAGGCTATATGCGTCGCGCAACCTGAGTAGACAAAAACGGGGTGCGGAAACGAGAATCGCTGCGTTTACTGACCGCCTGGCAGTGGTGATAAGAACAGCCCTTAAGGCCACCACCATGCGGCGCGGACACAGTTATTGGAAGATAAATATGGCTTTACTGCGTGAGGAAACTTTCCAGAAACAATTGCGGCAGCGTTCGGCAGAATGGTCCAAACAGACCAAAAACTACCCTACTATGGTGATGTGGTGGGAACGAGTGGCAAAAGTGCACATCAAGAAACTCTTCATCGGTGAAGGGACGGTGAAGCCACGAGAGGAAACATAGCTGTAAAACAAGTATTACGCCTGTCTTTATGATATACTGCAGCGCCCGATCCAACACGTGGAAAGGAGGGCAGCGCTTAATCATTTCAAAGCCAAAATTGTGAAACTCTACAATGCTAGATTGGCACGGCGACAGATTGAACTACGAACACAAGACATGTTCCAGGAGGTACGCATGTCCCTATTCCACTTGATTAAACGGAGACAAAGGAGGGAACAGCGAGAGATCTCGGAAGTGCAGAATCGGGATCACGGATGGCAGACGTCTGCGAGGTATATAGTGCGTGTGTTCAGTGTCCACATGCGAAGTGAATATCGCCCCATAGAATTTGATGAGGACAGTGTCAGGACAATGTTAGAGATGGGATACGGGTCTGTGCCTGATGCTTGGAGGGAGATACTAGATATGCCAATTACGGCCGAATAGCTGAACGCAGCGGTGTTCAAAGAAGACAGCAAAAAGTCTCCCGACAGAGACGGTATAAGACTGGAATTCTTTAAAGTCCTTTGGGAAAACATAGCAGGTGATATGAGAACACTCTTTACTCAGATGCTCCGGAACTGGCAAATATCAGAGCGTCAGAAAAAAGGAGTCATAGTCTGCATCCCGAAAAGCGCGAAGCCTCGTGCACCAGAGGATTATAGGCCGATAACAGTGCTCAATAAAGATTATAAAATATTAGCCAGACTGATAGCCGCCCTTGTGCGGCCCATTCTAGCAGAAGTGCTCCATCCTAGCCAGTCATGCGGCGTGCCAGGAAACACGATCTTCGACACAGTGGCCACAGTATGCGATACCATTGCCTACGCGGAGACGACTCGGCGCCCATTATGTGTAGCATCTCTGGACTGCAAATAGGCCTTTGATCGGATCTCGCACACATACCTTCTGACCGTCTTGCGTAGCTACGATTTTGATGCAGTATTCATAGAATGTATTCGAATGATGTACGGAAACGCCACGTCGGTCATACAAGTCAATAGACATATATCTACTCCCATCCCCATGCAATGTGGAGTGCGACAGGGATGCCCCCTTAGCATGATACTCTTTGTCTTATGTCTCAACACTTCGTTATACTATCTGGATGAACTTCTACAGGGGCTTCGCCTACATGGGACGCAACCGAAGACCACGGTGATCGCGTATCCCGAGGATGTCTCCATCTTGGTAACTTCGCAGGAGGACGTGAGAACAGACCGAGACGTCATAGCCTGTTACGAGAAGGCAACTGGCGCAACACTGAATGCTACGAAATCTAGTGCATTGGCGTTGAGCGCGTGGGACACTGCTTGCGATATAATGGGCATACCTTATAGTGAGGAAATAAAGATTCTTGGCGTCAAAATGAGGAAACCTTTGAAGCAGTCGGCGGTGTTATAGAAGAGTAGAGCTATACCTCTACCCACCCTCCGGGCCACACAGGGCCTGTAACGGGATCACTTTACCTTTTTTTTATATATATATATATACAATTATATTTGAATGCCCCTATTCAAACCTCTTGCAGGTAACTAGGTTATGTCTTGAATTAGTTAGGTGGCAAATATCACTTTTATGGTTCCTGATCCTATATGATACAGTATTACCCGCTATTTTGTGTTATTCCCTGCCATTTTGTAAGAGCATTCTGGGGACCCACTCAGACCCATTTATTATGGTTGTGGCTGTTTTTCCGAGAGGCAAAGCAGCCGGAGCATTGCGTTAAACACTCATGCCCTTATAGCGCCGAGGTTAAAGGAAGAGGAAAGCTATACCTCAACTCCTCCTCTGGGTCATAATGGCCTGTATAAGTGTGAAATTCATGTTTTCCCGTATAATCAACTACGGAGCGCAGTCTGTACGTCTTTTACTCTTCTTTCTCCTAGTCTCGTCTTCTACTTCTTCTTGTGGAAGACGAGGGTTTCCTAACAAGTACAGATAACGTAAACGAATCAAATTGTACTAATGGGGGTTAAATTAAATTATTAATTAAGTTAAGAGCTTCATATAGGTAAATTTTAATTAATTAAAACATTTTCCTGGAAAAGCGTGAAGATCAAATGATGATCACGAAAGCAGGAGGAGGTATAAATGAAATGTTGTCATGTATTTATTAACGCTACGTCAAAAAGACGTATGGTGGAGTGGAGGTATGGCAGTGTGCATATTAATCCACGTACTAGCAGGAGTGAGCGGCAAGTTACACCTCTGAATTAGAAAAACAGCACTCCCTGGGTAAGAAACTTACTGACCCTGGAGTCAATATGGACTCTGCAGAAGAGAAAACATTTTTTCGCTGAATGAAATCCAATTCGGAGTGGCCGGATGTTCATCATGCAACCCGGGAGTTACACTAAATGAACTGTCGCAGATCAAGAGCCGAATAAATTGTGATATTACAATTGTGTAGGGAGAATTACAAGAAGAAGGCAAAGAATACGATGGAATGTGCACTTAAGCCAGGTTTGCTGTCAATTCCGTTAAGATACGAAGAAGAGATAGAAGAGTAATTGACATGTGCCAGGCTTTCCGACTGATTATTGAAAAGATTCCTATCCTTTGATGTAGAAATGGGAAAAAGAAAGTTGAAATAAATTTCATATGTTACATGGTCCGTCGTTAAACCTGACACCTAACTGGCCTAGAAGAATATTTACACTTAATAGCAACTGGATGATTGGCACCAGCAAGTAGATTTCCAGGTAAGGTTTGGAGGGTTGCAAAGGTAATGGAAGCATTAATTCGTGTAGGGGTTCTTGAATTACGGCAGTTACCAACACATTAGTATTGAGACATCTAAAAAGTATTTTTATTGAAAGTGCTTGAAAATCGTCCTTCTATTCAATGTAAATGCACGATTTATCGGTTAGGAAAAATATGTACAAAGGGCTATTCAGTTTTGAATAGGAACGTAAATGACAATGGGTGAGGGATTGTTTTATATGTTTAAACTACTGGCGAAATGCTTCTCTGGGAGTTTTGGATTTTTTAATAAATAATATCTAACACTATACAACCCTTTGAAACATTAGCAGCCCTACAGGATATGAGACTGCATATTAGCGGAACTTCCATTTCATGAACACCGCTTGGAACGAACGGTTCTTTATCTGTACTCTCAGGAGACTACCTAAAATATCATAAAGGCAACATTCTAGATCTTCAATAAGATCATTTAATTTAACATGTTCGTGTACAGTCCTCTAGAGAAGTTCGTGTCCATTTGCCTCAGCCTTTACAACTAACGAAAATAAAGTCATGTTAAGAAAGTGTACTCCTCTATGCCTGCTGCTTTACTGGAAATTATTAATTAAACTTTTGGCGCCGGAATTATTTTTTTAAATTTTAGCACACTCTGTATATAAAATGTGAATAATACAGGAACCAAATACGTTAGAATTATGAAACAAACTGCATTTTGAAGAGAAAAAACGGAGAG
>Ga0123352_10013067_pt1 | contig 13164 bp, 10 predicted proteins | sample TergutLab28metaG_FD_89700 | JGI IMG/M metagenome (GOLD analysis project Ga0123352, IMG submission 89700) | Labiotermes labralis P1 segment gut microbial communities from Petit-Saut dam, French Guiana - Lab288 P1 | ecosystem: Host-associated > Arthropoda: Insects > Digestive system > Gut ... | reverse complement strand
ATATGCTTTCGAGCATCTGAAACACGATTGTAGCGTGAAACAACACGATTTAGTTTGATTTTTTTCCGTGCTAACAATTCCGTTTGTGGATTAACTACATAATACTCCACAATCCAACCGGACTTGTTTTCTTTCAACACGGCAGGCAGGTAAGAATTTACATTGTGCCTTTGGGATATTTTTTCGGATATAGACATTTTTTTTTTACGTTGATTGAAAATCAGCGTAAAATTTTTTTGTCTCGTTTTTGTCTCTGACAGAAACCAAAAACAGCAACATTTCATTTGTAAGTTGCTTGTTTTTATCTGTTTAAAAATAAAAGTGCGCAGGATGAGACTCGAACTCACACGCCGTAACCGGCACTACCCCCTCAAAGTAGCGTGTATACCAATTTCACCACCTGCGCGTTTTATTTTTAGATTAAAAAAGCGAAACGCACTTGCTCCGCCTTAATTTTTAGCGAGCGAAAAACGGGACTCGAACCCGCGACCCTAACCTTGGCAAGGTTATGCTCTACCAACTGAGCTATTTTCGCAGTAACTTTAAATTGCTCGGCAAAGGTAGTTTCTTTTTTGAAATCTTGCAAGATGTTTTTAGAAAAAATAAGAAAAGTCGGATTTATTTTCCGACTTTTCTTTATTTAATTTCTTGTAAGAAAGCTTTCTTATCTTGAAAGTTGAAATTCTACACGACGATTTTGTGCGCGACCTTCACGAGTGTTGTTCGTTGCAATTGGCTGTTCAGCTCCGCGTCCAACAACTTCGATTTTACTTGCAGGAACTCCTTGCTGTACTAAATATGCTTTTACTGCTTCAGCTCTTCTCACTGATAGTCTTTGGTTCACAGCATTTGACCCAACATTATCGGTATGTCCTGTAAGTGTCAATTTAGTCCAATTGGTGTCGTTTCTTAAATCTGCTGCGATTCTATCCAATGCTGCAAATGATGTCGGCTTCAATTGATGTGAGTCAAACTGGAATTCGATGTTAGAGAATACAACAAATTGCTGATTTCTCAAAGCTTCCAATTCTCTTCTCAACTCATCAATCTCGTTTTGAAGGTGCTGATTGGTTGCATCTTGTTGTCTTCTGTCATCATTTACACGTCTGTCCAAATTATTAACATCCGATGCTGTTTTGTCCGCTTGACCTTGTAGCTGTCTCAAATCGCTTCTAAGTGCGTTTATTTCATCTCTGTATGTAGCAGGACGCGTGTTTCTTACATGGTCTCTTCTGTTTGCATTAAATTTCATGCGCAAACCAAGACTTGCAAAATAAGCATCGTTTTTGTGAGAAGGCAGACCACCCAAATGGTCATCGCTCATTGCATATCTGCGATATTGTCCTTCGCCGAAAAGTGCAAATGTATTGCCTAACGGAATTTCAATACCCAAGCCTATTAAGCCAAAGTGAGCAATACCATCTACGTGAATATCTTGACTTACAACTTCGGAGTTGTAAAAACCAAGACCGCCACCTAAATTAAAATAGACACCGCCTCTTCTCCAGCCTGTACGATTTGGAGACAACAAGTTCAATAAATTTACCGAACCGAATAATCCGGCATCGATAGTTCTGCCCGGCATATCATCTCCGCGATTGAAGTTTAAAAGGTCAACACTCAGACCAAAACCCCAAAGCGGATTGATGCCGTATTCCAGCACACCACCTACACCCCAGCTCATATTTTCCATATGGTCACCGGCATTGGGAGAAACACGAAAATAGGTACCACCTCCTCGAACACCTAAAGACCAATGTGATGTTTCTCTGTTCTCATTTTGAGCAGAAACATTTGTTGTTGGGATTAAAAATAACCCAACCAATAACGCAGATAAGAATAATTTTTTCATAAATTTTTAATTTTTATAGTTTTTAATAAATAGTAATTTCGCTGTGTACAAAGCACAACATTTTTTTATTGAAAATGTCCGTGCAAAAATAACAAATGTTTTGTAATTGCAAAAATAAAAAAATATTTTTCACAAAAACTGAATTTACATCTGTTTTCTTGCTGAATAACAGCAAGTTGAGTGAAATTACAACAGCTCTTTGAAGCCAAGTAATTTCACGCGGTAAAAGTACAACAAAATTTATTAAAGTACAAAAAATAATCAAAAAATTTTCATGGTAAGATAAAAATAATCAAAACATGGTAGTTTTTGCATTATGGCAATATAATTCGCTGTGGTCTTGCACGTAGATTTTCGCCTGTGAATGAGACAATAAACACTCCGCTTCCGATTTGCGATAAGTCAATGATTGATTTATCGCCTTCGGCAAACACTCTTTGCTGTATTATCAATTGTCCACTGATATTGAATATGCGCATTTGTATATTTTCAGCGTCATCGTTCAACTGTTCCAAATGTAATGTTCGATATTGCATATTGCTGGATACTGCAATATCACCGTGTTGCTCTCTCAACATTTTTTTCCGTTCTTTTTCTACCTGCTGTTCTTTTTCCTCTTTTTCTCTCCGATTTAAGTCCAGCGTTTTTTGTATTCCGCTCCATGCATCTATTTTACCGAATCCCCATGTGTTACTCCCGACATGCCGAACACCGCCTGTATGTTCGTCATTTATAGCGGTTTGCTGAATAATAGTGCGGGCTTCTTCGGGAGTCAAATTATTTCTTGCTTGCAGCCAAGTTGCTAATACACCGGCAACAAAAGGTGCTGACATTGAAGTACCTTGCATTCTGCCATAGAGAAATCTTTGTCCATCAATAATGTGGCTGTATGCAATACTTGGACTGAAAGCCGAAATAGCATTGGAATAAGAGGCAATAATCATGCTTCCGGGAGCTGTAATGTCCGGTTTCATTCGTCCATCGGCGGTTGGTCCGCGGCTTGAAAATGACGCAATGTCATGCAATCTAACATGAGGATTTCCTAAATTGTCTGAAACAAATGCACCAACGGTAATGGTACGCTTTCCTGTGCCGATTTCGGTTACGGTGCTTTGTGTGCCTCCGTCTGTCCAGCCGACTCTGCCTCCGCTCGAAAAAAGAAAATCATCAGAAGCAATCCAAGCGTTTACCGTTCCGGAATTTGCTGTTATTTCCAATACGATATTGTGTGCAAAACTTATTGAATTCAGATTCACATGCATTTGGGCGTTCGCCCTGCGATTTTGGGCATTTCGCTGTGTAACGACAGAAACATTGCCGTTTACTCCGTGTGTGTTTGTGTTTACTTGGACGGTTGTACGCTGGCTGGTTGCGGCGGTGTGAACTTCTGTAAGTGGAATTTTTACACCGTTTCGAGTGTTGTAGCTGAAAAGCTGTACAGAATAATTCATGTTCGGGTCGCCCCAAATTTCAATTGTGCCGTTTGCGTTGCTTCTGTTTGCGGGCTGTAAAGCTAAAAAAGTTCTGAGCGTGTCGTTTGACTGAAATGTTTTTGAAGCATGAAGATTTCTACCGCCATCGTTTCCTGCCGAAGCAACAAGCAGTCTTCCTTCGCCCACCAAATCGTCAGCCACTCTGTCGAACGCAGAAGTGCCATCGCGCGGACCTATACGACCTCCCAAACTTAAATTGACTACCGCCGGTTTGTTTACGGATTCGGCATATCGAAAAATATATCTTACTCCATCGATAGTTCCGGTATTTCGCAGAGTTGTCGATACAAAAACCAAATAGGCATCGGGCGCAACGCCGAAATTTTGACCGTGTATATTATGATTGTACAAATCAGCTCCTGCAGCGATTCCCGCAACGTGCGTGCCGTGTGTACGATGTCCTTCTACTGTTGATGTTGCGGTATATACATCGTGTCCTGCTCCTCGAATTTCAGTTTCAGTTCTAAATTCCGAACCGTAAGTAAAACCGCTCGGCGGAGTACCTGTGTTGTCGTTTTGGTCCCAAAAACGCACTACTCGATACCTGCTTTGGTCGGAGCTGAAAAAATTGATGTGATTCAAATCGAAGCCAACGTCAACAATTCCGATAACAACACCTCTGCCTGTGTAAGGCATATCGAGGTTGATGCCGTCGTGCATTAGCTGTACATTTGCAAGCGGTCTGGCAGTACTCATTTGACTTTCGACAGGCGTGCCGATTTCCAGATGTTTTACCGATGGATGCAAGGCGATGGTTTCAATTTTTTCGACAGGAATTTTTGCCGTCAGCATATTGAGTTCCGGAAGATGTGTATTGATTTTTACGCCGTATTCGGATAGGAAATCGGGATTGATATTTTTGCTCAACTCGATGAAAGCACTGATATATTGTCGTTCGGCTTGCGTTCTCAGTCCGAACCGTTGTTGTATGGATTCTTGTACCGAGTCGCTTTTGGCTTCCTTTAATTGAGAAATGAAAAACTCCGTGAATGGTGAAATTCTGCCTTGCTCAAAGGCTTCGCTTTGACCGAAAAGCAAGGTTGAAAATAGAAATATTGAGGTAAATAAAATAAGTTTTCGCATAGTGATATTGTTGAAATTCGTACAAAAGTACTCATTTTTTTTCATTTATCAAGTGTGTCCTGAAAATTAAATCTGCTTCACATATGCTCTGCGGCGTTTGTGTCTGATTTTTTCAAAATATTCCCAAGCTGACTGCACTTTTATATTATCCTCGAGATTTGATGTTGTTTCGGCGTGTTTTATTCCGTATTGCTTGAAATATTTTATTTGGTCGTAAAAGAAAATCGAATTTATGCCTTTGTTTTGATAATCGGGACGGATGGCAATAAGCAGTAAATCGAAATCGGAAAACCTCTTCGCTCGCAATGCTTTTAAAATATGAATAAATCCGAATGGAAATAATCGCCCTTTGCTCTTGCGCAAGGCTTCGGACAAATTGGGCATTCCGACACCGACACCGATAATTTCATCGGTTTCGTTTGTTATTATTGTCAGAAAATCGTAGTTCAACAGCGGGAAATACATATCGGCGTATGCCTTTTTTTGCTTGTCGGTGAGCGGAGAATAATTATACAAAGGCTTGTACGCTTCGTCCACCACATCGAAAAATGTGTAGCCGAATTTCTTAACAAGTTCTTTTCCCGAACGAACTTTTTCGACTTTCAGCTTGTATTTTTCCATTACTATTTCTGCAATTCTGACCATACGTTCGGGAAGTTCGTTTGGCGGATAAATACGAAATTCTATCCAATCACGCTCTTTTTGAAGTCCGTAGCTGTCGAAATGTTCGATGTAATAAGGATAATTGTACAAACTTGCCATTGGCGAATTGTACTCAAAACCTTCCAACAGCAAACCCTGATGGTCGAAATCGGTAAATCCGACCGGCCCGTTCAAACAGTCCATTCCTTTCGATTTTCCCCATTCGGCAACTTTGTCCAAAAGTGCCGCCGAAACTTCTTTGTCGTCGATAAAATCAAACCATCCGAAACGCGTTTTTTTCACATTCCACGCTTCGTTTGCCTTTCGGTTGATGATGCCGGCGATGCGACCAACGATTTTTCCATCTTTATAAGCAAGATAATAAACGGCTTCGCAAACCTCGAAAGCAGGATTTTTATTGGGATTGAGTGTATTTAGCTCGTCAAATTCGAGCTGAGGACAGAAATATTGATTTCCTTCGTATAATTTATTTCCGAAACGAACGAATTTTTTCATTTCTTTTCGGGTACGCGCTTCTTTTATTTCCATGGTCATGTGTTTTTTTGTTTTTTGCAAAACTTATCATAGTGAGAATAAGCAGGTTAAAGATATTGTTTTTGATTTTTGGTCAATAAAAGCGCACAAAGGTAAGATATTCGTGTTAATATTTTTGTCTAAACTGTGATTTTATTTTGTCTAAACTGTGATTTTTGTGATTATGATGATTTATATGAAATCAAAATAATCAAAGTAATCACAAAAATCATTCAATCCTGAATTAAATTCAGGAACAGTTCAGACAACTGACAACTGCAAAACTTCGGAAGTCGTATCTGTTACACGGAAACGATGGTCGGTGCGATAACCGACAATCCACACAATTTCATTGCCCGAAAGCAAGAGCCAGTACGATTTTTTTTCTATTAAACTCAACTTGTTGTCAATAAAAAAATCGCTCACTTTCTTTTTGCCTTTCAGTCCGAATGGCTGGAAAATATCGCCTTTGCGCCATCGCCGAAGCGTGAGCGGAAATTGCAGTTTGGCAAAATCAACATTGATTTCGTTTCGGTTTTTCGATACTTGAAAATCGGCTGTTTTCGTGATTTTTTTGAACTGAATTTCAATCGGCTCACGGATTTTTTCGGTGTTTTCGGAAATCGTATATATAATATTGTCGTCAAGCGATTGTTTTTTGTGAACGATTAAAAAATCACGGTCTTTGAGCAAACAATGCGTTTCGGAAAAAAACTGCTTTCCCGATTCTTTGCAAAGCGTTTCGGAAATTTGCCCGATTACAGCAGAATTGAAACCGAAAGGATGCAGAATTTCAAACAAAATAGTTTTGTAAGCGGTTTCTTGTTTCAGTTTTTCAATGTTGATTTTCGTTGTATTTGCTTCATACGACACGATTTTTTCGGAAATGTATTTGATTTTTTCGGAATAAATTTTGTATGTTTCGCCCAATCGCTCGGAAGTTTCGTAAAGCGTTTGGCGCACAGATGGATTTATTTGTTCGAGCAATGGAATTATTTGGTTTCTGATTTTATTTCGCTGATAATCATTTAGTTTGTTTGTCGAATCCTCTACAAAATCCAAGTCGTTTTCGCGCAGATATTGCTCAATTTCTTTTCGCGAACAACAAAGCAACGGGCGAACAACTTTGTCGTTTTTGTTCGGAATTCCTGTCAATCCGCGTAAACCTGTTCCACGCACCAAATTCATCAGCATCGTTTCAATATTATCATCTGCGTGATGCGCAACAGCGATGGCTTGCGCCTGCAACTCATCGAGCAAACGATAAAACCACTCGTAACGCAAATCGCGCGCTGCCATTTCTATAGAAATTCCATTTTCATCGGCATATTTCGCCGTGTCAAAATCGATTTTGTAAAACGGCGTTTGATATTTTTCAGCCAATCGGCGCACAAACTCCTCATCGCGGTTGGATTCTTCGCCTCGCAAATGAAAATTGCAATGCGCAATCGCACAATCGTAACCCAAATTTTTCAAAATATGCCACAAAGCAACCGAATCTGCGCCGCCGCTCACGGCAACGACAACCGTTTTGTCAGGCGCAAGAAGCTGATTTTCGTTGATATATGATTGAATTTTTTGCAGCATTGTTGATAATTTGTATCTTTGCAAAGGTAATGAACAATTACGAATTTTCAATTACGAATTACGAATTTATGAGGAAAAGTGGTTCGCAACTGAAAATTCGTAATTGAAAATTCGTAATTCGTAATTGAAAAAAGTTGGTTTATTTTTCGGTTCGTTCAATCCTGTTCACGCAGGACATTTGAATTTGGCAAATCATCTCATCGACCGCAAAATTGTTGATGAAGTTTGGTTTGTGGTTTCACCGTGCAATCCGCTGAAACAGCAATACGAACTGATAGAGGAAGATATTCGTTTGAAAATGTTGAAGTTAGCAATAGTCAAAAATCCAAAATTAAAAACGTCAAACATCGAATTTACGATGCCGATTCCATCTTATAGCATTGATACATTGGAAGTTTTGTCGGATAAATTTCCCTATAATCACTTTTCGCTGCTCATCGGAAGCGACAATGCGCTGATTTTCGACCGCTGGAAAAATTATCAAAAAATCCTCGAAAATTATCCGATACTCGTTTATCCTCGTCGCGGATACGATTTTGAAAAAGTTTCGGCTCGTTATCCGCAAATGAAATTGCTTGATACGCCTTTTTACGACATTTCGGCAACCGAAGTTCGCAAAAAAATTGCCGAACGCAACGATGTTTCGGCATATTTGCATTCGGCTGTTTACCGGTATATTTTGGATAAAAAACTTTATTCTATTTCGCCTTAATCGCCATTGTCAAACTCACTATTTTTGTGTCCAAATTCTCGTATTCCTCGTCTTGTTTTTGCACGTAACTTTCAAACAGCGATTTCTTTTCGGGATATTTTTCAGCCAATTCATCGCAACGCTTTTTTAGGAGACTAAATTCCCGCTCGTGCAGTTCGGCATTTGCATTTTCAGCAGGCAGTAACTCATCGATAATTTCCATATTTGCTTGATTTACTTGGCTTAACAACTCGCTCCTTTTCAACAACTCCGAATGAAAAAATGCACTCGAATCGTCAATATACGCATCGTCAATCAAAATCAAACCGCCTTTTTTCAAGCATTTTCGGAGTTTTGTCAGCGTTTCGTAATAATTTCCGAACACTTGCCCGATTGCGCCCAAAATGATAACATCAAATTGCGGAAGTTCGTTTATTTTTTCTCGAATATCGGCTTGCTCAAATCGGCACAAAGCCTCGACTTTGTATTCAACAGCCTTTTTATCAGCATATTCGATAAATTCTTTTATGCCGTCAATTCCCAAACATTCGCAACGCAATTTTTCCGCAATTTGTATTGAAACCGCGCCTTTTCCGCAACCCAAATCCAAAATTTTAAGCGACGAATAATTTGCCGAATGTTTTTCAATCAGCGTAATCATATCCGCCGGCGATGCGCCGATTTCCCAAAAATCCTGCAAAATGTACGGCAAAAATGGAAAAATTTCTTTGTCGTCTGTGTCCATTGCTACAACAATGCTTTCCTCTAATGATTTCATATTTTATTTTCTTTTTTGAGTTTTGTCTGCAATTATCCTTCCAACAACCATTCAAATACGTTTTTATGAATAATTCCTGCTCTGCTTTGCGGAAACGATTCGGTTGTAAGTAAAAATTTAGGATAATTGTCTTTTATTGTTTTCAATGGTGTAAATTCTCGTTCCTCTGTTTCTATATTTGAAATTTCCCACGAAACTTGATAATATTCAACTTCGCCGCTACGATTTTTAACGGTAAAATCAATTTCGCCGTTGCGAAGCGTGCCTGTCCAAACTTTGTAACCTCTCCGCAAAAGTTCGAGATATACAACATTTTCCAAAATATGACCTCTGTCTGCCGTTCTATCACGCCCGACTAACACATTCAACAATCCTAAATCAACAAGATAATACTTTTCCTGTGTCGCAAGTTGTTTTTTGCCTTTTATATCAAAACGATTAACGCAATAAAACACAAAACTTTCGACCAAATATTCAATAAATTTTTCCACCGTATCGCGATGAACACTCTGATTATCTGCTTTCAACGCTTTTGAAATACTGTTCGGAGAAATCGGACTTCCAATATTTGCAGCCACAAATTTTGCAACATTTCCAAAAGCTCGTTTATCGTTAATTTTATGCCGTTGAGTTATGTCTTTTTCGATAATTGTAGCATATAATGCTTCGAGATATTCGTAAATTTTGTCAAAACCTTCCTCTCTTAATTCAACACCTTTGGGCAACGAAGTTTCATTCACATAATCATAAAACAAGGCTTCGTAATTCAAATATTTATTGCTTGTGTCAATGCCTCTGACCTCCAAGTACTCGGCAAAAGAAAATGGCAAAATAGAAATCTCAATATATCTGCCGCTCAACAAAGTAGCCAATTCGCTCGACAGCAAATTTGCGTTTGAGCCTGTGATATAAACATCAACATTTTCGCTTGCATACAATCCATCCACTAACTTTTCAAAATCGGCAATGTTTTGAATTTCATCAAGAAAAATGTAATTTGGTTCATTTGCCTGCAATTTCGATTTTATTTCAAAATAAAGTGTTTCCCACGATTTATTCAAGTAGTTTTCAGGCAGTTCAAAGTTGTAGAATTGTGTTTGTTCGGGCATTACTCTACTTTCCAACAAACCATTTCTAAACAATTCCAACAGCGTAGATTTACCGGAACGCCGTAAGCCCGTTACTACTTTGATAATATCTTTGTCTTTGTATGACAATAATTTATCAAGATATTCCTTTCTTTTTATTAAATTTTTCACACTGCAAAGATATAACAAATTAGCAAAACTTGCAAAATTTGCAAGTTTTGCTAATTTGTTTGTTCGGTGTTTTATTTTACAATATATTTTTCAAGAATTTCGTCTGCAATCGCCACGCAATCCTTGCAGGAAGTTTTGGCTTCTTGTTTTATTTGCAGGCAAAGCGTTCCGCCGACTTTTTCGTTAAATTCTTTTGCGAGAGAATTTTTCCCTTGCTCTTTCATTAAAATATCGCCGGCATAAAGCGCACCGCAAATTCCGTTCGGCGCGCGACCACCGCCAAAGGCTTTGAACTCCACAATTCGGCTTTCTGGAATGTTTAATTCCTGCTGAAATCCTTTTAAAATGGATTGCGCACAATTCCAATTTTCGGGTTTTTGGTGGAAAAATTTTTCTGATTTTGTTCGCTGTTTCATTGTCGTCTGCGTGTACTACTTCGATAAATTACTCTGCCGTTATTATAAAGGGTGGTTGTTCTTTTTTCTGGCAAAAATCTACGATTATCATTTAGTATAATTTCGGCTACTTTTTCATCGTTTCTGTAATAAGTGAAAGTTGCGCCTGTTATTTTCTTTCCTGTAATTCTGTGCGACATCGCAAACGCTCTCCAAGAATATATTAATTCTTGTTTCTCACAATCGAACACTCGCCACGACTCATCAATATCATCAGGACAATTTGAATACAAACTGTAAGATGTGCCTCCACCAGAACCTCTATACGCATCAAAAGGAAGGTTTATTCTTAACACTCTTGCTCGCCTACTCAGAATAAGGCTCGAATGAAATCCCATAATTATTGCATCGCAACCACGACAATTTATCAAAGAATCAACTTCTGCTATATACGCTCGTATTTCAGCAACTAATTGCTCGCGTTCTGCGTTGCGTTGCGCATTGGCAAAATTGGCTGTCAAGGCGAATAAAACTATGGTAATCCAAATTTTCATATATTTTGGAGTTTTTCAAGAAAAAAATCTGTACTCTGCAAACTGCACTCTAAAATTACACCAACCTCCTCACCAAATCCTCTTTCGTTCCGTACAGCATTTCAATCATCGGAATTTCAATCATTGTGTAAGCACCCGATTGAATTCGTGTCGCAGCACGAGCGCAGGCAACAAGAATTTGGGCGGTGAGTGCAGGATTGTTGATTTTCATATTGAACTCGAAAAGTTGGTTTTGCGTTGTTCCCGAAACACCTTTGCGCGTGAGATTTACGCCGTGTCCCATATCTTGCAAATTATCCACATCGGCAACTTCCATCACGTGCGTTTCGTCGTGGCGGAAATACGGGTCAATTTTTATCGCATCGGCAACATCAGTAAAATTGTAACCTTCCTCCACTTCAATATACACCATTCGGCGATGAATTCCTGTTCCAAGCGGAATAGTCATCGACAAGGCTTTGCGAACTCCCGCGATTGCTTTTACGGCAACGGTGTGTCCCATACTCATTCCAGGTCCGAAATTGGTGTAAGTGATACCTTTGGGCGCGATGGCTTCGAGCAAAGCGCGAACAACCGAATTGCTTCCCGGGTCCCAACCGGCAGCGATAACGGCAACGGTATTGTGCATTTTTGCGGTTTCGGCTAAATTTTCACGCAAATCCCAAATGCCCGAATGAATATCGTAACTATCTACCGTGTGAATTCCCATAGCGAGGTATTTACTTGCCATTTCGGGAATGTTGCGCGTGGGTGCGCAAAGAATGGCGACATCGACCTCGCCCAATTTTTTTACATCATCAACGATTTTCACGTTTGTCAACTCTGACGGCACATTTCCAACCGATGCCGAACGACGCACAACGCCTGCCAATTCAAAATCGGGTGCTGACTGTATCGCTTCCAATGCTGCCTTTCCAATATTGCCATATCCTACAATGGCTGCACGAATTTTTTTCATATTTTCTATATTAATTTATTGTTCTTTTCTCTTTTCAGGCGAATGCAATTCGCCCCTACATCGGCAAAAACTACACTCTGCACTTTATACTCTGCACTCTATCAAAAATCCATATCATCCATGTCGCCACCGTTGTTGTCGTCGCGATTGCGATTACGGTTACGCTGTTGTTGTTGCATGTTGCCGAAATTGTAACTAACCGTAAGTCCAACAGTGCGCAAATTTCCGTACGATTCGTGATGCCGCCAAAAACCATCGCCGTAGGTTGTTGTTATTCTCCTGCGAGAATTTAACAAGTCGCGCACGTTGGCACTCACGTTCAAACTTCGATTGAAAAATGACTTTCTCACGCCCAAATCAATCGCATATTCGCCTTCCAAGTAACCTTGCAGTATTTGACGAGGCGAACGATATTGTGCGGTTATTTGTCCCGAAAATGTTCGTGAAAACATAACGTTGGCTATTACGCGAGTGTTCCACGCAAAATCTTCTCGCCCTACAATCGTTTCCTCAATACCGTTGTGAGGATTGATAAAAAGTCCCGAATCTATTCTATTGTAATGAAAATTGATAGACGAAACGAAACTTAAAGTTCGGGTAACTCTGTTTCGCGACACCAATTCAAGACCCAGCGATTGCGATTGCGTTACATTCATAAAAGTGCTTTCCATATAACCTGCATCCGGATTTCGATAAGTAACTCGCTGAATTACATTATCGGTAAAACGATAAGATGCCGATGCCAAAAGCGAATGATTGTCCCAAGTCCTCATATAATTTAATTCAAAAGCAGACGAAAATTCAGGGTCTAACGCCGGATTTCCGAACGATACATTGGTCGAATCCGAATAATCTCTAAACGGATTTACCTGCATACCGCGCGGACGGCTAATTCGGCGTGTGTAATTCAACTGTATTTCGTCTCGCTCGCTAATGGAATAGCCCAAAAAAATGCTTGGAAATAATTGAAGGAAAGTGGATTGATAGTGAAGCGGAACAACGTAAATTGCTTCATTTATATCCATTCCTCTTGATTCCATTCTGCGTTCAATATATTCGCCTCGCAAACCCGCTTGTGCCGTAAACCTGTCGAAAAATCGCTCGCCGTAAGTAACATAAACTGCGTGAATTTCCTCTCGAAAATCAAAATCGTTGTAATAACCCGGTAAATTAATCGGATTATTCGTAACATCTTCACCGAACGCTTCACTAAAACGACTCGAAAAAGTGCTTTGCATGCCGGTTTCCAATCTCCCTGTGGGCGTCAAACGGTTTGTATAATCAGTTCTGAACTGTATTTGTTCATTGTATCCGCTGCCGTACTGGCGAATATTATTT
>Ga0123352_10013065_pt1 | contig 13165 bp, 5 predicted proteins | sample TergutLab28metaG_FD_89700 | JGI IMG/M metagenome (GOLD analysis project Ga0123352, IMG submission 89700) | Labiotermes labralis P1 segment gut microbial communities from Petit-Saut dam, French Guiana - Lab288 P1 | ecosystem: Host-associated > Arthropoda: Insects > Digestive system > Gut ... | reverse complement strand
TTACACATCACCACAGATCAGGAAAATTACCAACTTATTCAAACAGCATTTAAAAGAGTCGAACAGTAACCTTCACAGTGCTCACACCCTACAACGCAGCGCCCCACAACCGCTACCAACCACATCCAGCAGAACAAGCGCAGCACACCACGTGCAGTAACACAATCTTGTTCTCCTGAAGATGGGCATAATGATGCCCGAAACATGTTGAGAAAGTATTGATAATAAACATCTAACTGTTGCATCTTGTTGGTTTTCTCTCTCACTTCACAATTTACAAATGGGTATTTGCACCCGAAATGTTCTGTACAAGAATTTCTATTTCTGCCCACCATTAATCAAACCAGACTAAGTATTTGCGAAGATGATTACGAATTGGCGTAGCTGAGACTGTAAAGTGGTCAGCTAAGAAGGGGCCGGCTGGAGTTGGATTTCCGATATACTGAAAATTTCATTCTTTCCTACCGCGTCCATACCGGCTCAGGGGCCTGCTCAACATAAACTGGCCACTTGTTCCTGGATAAAAGAGATTGGAACTCGAAGCTTGCTGTTTACACCAATTTGCTGGACATTAAATTTGCGTCTGAAATACATCTTCCTGGAATAACTTCACGGTTGTTCGGGAAGACGATCAGCAATACTTCATTGCAATACATGATCCCTTTGCTCCGGACAGCCTCAGACTAAGCAAGTACAACGGCGTCACTATGAGCAAATCTAACTAAAATATTATACTGGCGCTGCTGCTCCAATGACAGCCATTTTTTTTCAGTTCCTTTGGTAAGCCTAATGGAATGTGATGTCAACTAACGTCGCCACTGGATTAGAATTACAATCAACATGGAAAGCAAAGTTCAAGGAAGGCAAACCAGATTGCATTAGTAGTGCACGTAACAGTGTAATACAGGTATGCGCCGCATAACGACGTTTCGGTCAACAACGGACCGCATATACGACGGTGATCCCATAAGATTATAATATTATATTATAATATTCACTATTGTGTTACAATTGCCTACGGTATTAAGAACAGTAACAGGCTGTACAGGTTTGTAGCCTAGGAGCAATAGGCTTTTACCATATAGCCTAGGTGTGTAGCAGGCTACAATATATAGGTTTGTGTAAGTACACTCAACGACGAAATCGCCTAACGACGAATTTTACATAACGTATCCCCGTCGTTAAGCGACGCATATCTGTACTCGTACTAAGGGTAATACAAACTGTAAACAACAAGCATTAAGAAACAAGACAACAGGCACGAATTTATTTGAATTTGCATTCATTTTTAAAGCATTTCAAACGACTGTTTCTTCAGGCGTTGCATTCGAAAAATGATATAATTTGAACACGTTCGCGTGTGTTTTGTGCATATTTTCTCAGTCCTTCCACTGTACTCTCCCACTGCAGTTCAGTGCATGTGCGATAACTGCTGCATTACCTTATCCAGTTTTGAAATTTCGGTTGTATCTTTATTTGACGATGCTTGATAAAACCTGATAAGTTAGACGGTGCAACTGCTACGACAACTCAACAACATTACGTAAAATCCTAAACGACAGAGGTTTGAAAATTGCGTGACAATGACAGGATTCTCACCCCCTCCCCCATTTTTGGTTTCGATCATTAGTCAGCACTAATTCTGTCATTAATAACGGTGATAAAATTAATGCCGAAATATGACGTTTGTGTTCAGGTGCATAGGCAACATTCATAAACGTGCGGTTACAGAGAATATAAAGGAAGCCGTCATGAACTTTTTGCAGGAATTATCTTATCACTAGGTTGAAGAGATCACTAAATACAATAACCGACAGCCAATGTGCTGTATCTTCCGAATAACCGATAGCCAGTTTGCAGTATCTTCCGAACAAAGTCTACAACATTACCACAGCACCCAAACTGCTCAGATTTACAAGTCAGACCAGCCATTCTGTTTGCAGTTTTTCTAGTCATAACTGAAATACAACGGCGTCCGGAAGTGACGGCGAAGCAAATATGAGCGTGTACTTTTAGTGTGTAAAAATTCTGGAAATAGGAAGGCTGTAAACGGTTATGAAAAAATTGTTTTTTGAAGCACGAAATGTAAAAATGATTTTTTTGTCTAGTGCTCCCAAACTTTGGAGGGAGCACTGGTTTTTGGAAGGGTTCCAGGCTTCCCCCATTTTCCCGCCTTGTAAGAGCAGCATGTACCGCAGATGTAAATGGGTCTGGAACAATGGCTGAATGATAGTAATAGGGGAAAACCGAAGTAGTCTGCGAAAAACCTGTCCCAGTGCCACTTTTTCCATCATATATCTAACTTGGATCGAACCCAGGCCTCCACGGTGAAAAGTCAGCGACTAACTACCTGAGCCATGGCACGGTTTTACAGGCATAAAGCTCGCCAAAATAATGTGTAAAAATCTACTTCCTACCTTTAAAAACAGTCCTCAATATAAAGACAAACCAGCTGATATTATTTGTGGGCGTAATCGTTGTAAATGAATTAAATGAAACACAAATACACTATCTGGACAAAATGTATATTTTTTGTTGCAACAAATACTAGATATAGTACACACTGTTCCTTACAGGACAAGACGGCGGCTATTTTGTCGGAGGGTCTGTTCGTGCGTGCGGCCCTCTATAAATCTGAACGCACTCACTCCTTACTTTCCTTGGTTCAAGAAATGTGCCCCTGTTCACTCTGTAGCACGAGGGCTGTTCAGTGTTATTGAACTTCTGGGCTCCTCCCTTTTCTATAACCAATTTCCTGACGTACCGACTTCCAGTTCCCGCCCAACAAGTGCATGCACACTATGAACAGCCTTTACACGGTTGGTACTAGCTGGCTTAAATCTGATCTGACCACTTCTTCCCGGCTTCCAAGACCTCCGGTACCTCGCGACTGGTACTACCAAAACGATTAATGTATAAAATTATTATCAACAATTCACGTAATGTACAACAAAAGCACAGTTGTGATTTCAGGCTTCCGCCGCGTTTTAAATGAAATCTTGGCTCTTCTGGGATGTTAAACGGGGTTTATTGGTAGTTAGTGAGCGACGTTTCGGGAGAACCTATCGTTCCCATATTCCGGGTCAAGCAGTCTACGAACTACTTGATCCCTGAAGATGGGACCGACAGTTTGTCCCGAAACGTCGGTAACGTAACACCAATCAATGCTGCGTGAATTCAGAAGAGCGAAGATCTCCAGAACACAGTTACACACAGATATAGAGCCACTGTCTGTGCACCGCAATTTGTGGCGATTTATCTTGGGGGGGGGGGGCCCTTAATAAAAAAAACTGTGCGAATGGGAACCGTTCACACACTTTCATGACTGCCAAGTACGGGTGGCGGTATATCGGGGTCTGACTGTATTTTAACGATAATTTTATTTGCCATCAAGGACTACATTTAAAAATGCTCATAACAAAATATTATTTATAATGTTAAATAAAATTGTGACTGTAATAAGATAAAGCTTCAAGAAACTCTTTATTGTAATCAGAACAATACATACACTCAGTCTAATTCCATTATCACTAATTTCTGACGCAAAAATACGGGGAAATTTTACACATATGTTACTGTGTAGTGGGAAAAAAAAATACAATTCCAGAAGCAGGCAGAGATACACTCAAGGTAGCGCTGTTTGTCACGTCATATGACAATAGGTCGAGATGGTAACTGGCCTTTGCTTTTACAGTACCCTGAAGGTAAGCAACAGAAGTCCCTGATGGAAGTTTGAACTAACTCACAACACATTAGGCCCGAATGGTGTGATGTAACTATTCCGAAAGCCAGGCAGATGGAATCTCTTCTGTTTGTTTAAGAAGTCGTAAATGCTTGCTGTTTATATGAGAACAAGAAGTTCGCCTTCTAATGCTTCCCACTACGTATGTATATTACTAAAATAACGCAATGACAACTAATATTTGCTTTCCTACAATTTCAACATACACCACTATCGCAATACGAATGCTGGTTTTGTAAAATTAACGAACATGGCCTCGAAAATGTTGGTGCTTAACTAGTCAGTAAGTTTCCCGCCTTTTATGGAACCCGAAGGCCCATTACTTTGTTCGTAAGAGCCGCCACTCGACCCTACGGTCTTGAATGTAGGTTACACCTCACGCCCAGATTCTTTACGACAGCGTCTACGCCCAGAGCTCCCAAGCTGAATTTTGCGCTTCAGATCTCCCTTAAAAAATGCGGTACACATTCTCATATTTCCCTTGCATCGATCCCTTGTGTCACTTTAATTTTAATAATATCCTGTGACGAGTACAAATTATGAGTTTTATACTTTTTCCCATGTCCGTAAGTGATAAACAGCCTCAGTGCGGGCAAAGATTACAGCACTTGACAATACTTACTACTTTCAGAAGAAGACTTTTTAAGCTGACGAATACAATGGTTAAGCTGTCCACAGGAACAACTTGAGCATAATTTTTTCCATTAGAGCGCTCTGATTATCAGACACGGAAGCCATGTTCGTCGAGACGTGCACTCAAATACTGGAGCGTTGCCACTGCACTTCGCTCCCAGACGCAAGTGTTACTATGCACCGTTTTACCATCAGTTAAGCCCTGAATACGACACTGATATACACTGCGGCCTGTGTCAACATTCGACTGTGATCTACACGTTATGTACCGGTCCATTACCTGTGGACTGCTCAGTGCCGCTTCCTGATCCGTATTACAGTGAAGTGTTACACATGTCGGTTACAGGTGAGTTAGTTTGGAGTTCGACTGTAGTTAGCTCACTGCTGTACACCTGCGTCGCACCTAATCGTTTATAGCAAGACAGTGTAAGTACAACTACAGAAGCTGTGTCGCTTTGTCGCCGTATATGGCTACCTACAGTGGCGTACCGACGGGGGGGGGGGGGTTAAACCCCCCCCCCCCCCCCCCCCCCCGAAGTTCCGAAGACTCTCCAAAATCGTGCCAAACACAACCCGATTGCGAAAACTGTTAAAAATAGGAGAATTTAGGATGCCAACACTCCAAGATGTTCGGAAAAAAGTCCGTAAACTTCTAAAACTACCTAGGTTCGCAAATGTTTTACATTAGCAATGGCAAATAAATTGGTTGTCATCATAAATAGTCTTAAAGTGCCAAAAATTATGAAAAATTTTAATATATGAAATGAAATTTCTTGTACCAAATTACATCTGCCTCCAGAACCCCTGACTAGGGGGCTACCGCCCCCAGATCCCCATTCTCTCTGTCCTCTGTCCTCGAATAAAATTTGTTTAACCCCCCCTCCCGAACAAAATTCCTGGGTACACCACTGCCTAACCAGGAGTGTTTTGACACAATATTAGGCTAGTTATTAATATTAATTTGATAAATGGCAAATCTTTAACTATCTGTAATGTGACGTTCATAGGGCCGTGCATCGTAATATATTTCTATAGTAAAACCAACCAGATGCACCAATGTCGCAAATTTATTTTATTTTGGAATGACACTCTACATGTTTCGGACGGTCTTTCCGTCCATCATCAGGAGTTCAAGACTGTACATACAGCAACAGGCATATGTCAAACTGAAATTCCAGAGTAGTAATTTTACCCATCTCTGGAATCTCAGTTTGAAATATGCCTGTTGCTGTGTGTGCAGTCGTGAACTCCTGATGATGGACGGAAAGACCGTCCGAAACATGTAGAGTTACTCCAAAATAAAATAAATTTGAGACATTGGTGCATCTGGTTGGTTTTATCTGTAATGTCTTGACCTAAAGGCACATGATGTGCCCGACTAAAAACTGAAGTATACAAATGAAAATATGATATGTAGCAACAAAAACAACGAAATTCAGTTGCGTAAGAGACATGTAGAGGACAGCTTGTTTCACACAGAATTATTGTACGAACTGCATCACCCCCACCCCCACCCCCTTTTGTAAACCCACACGAAGTGAATAAATCGGAAACAATGTTTCACTTTTACATGATTCTTTCCGTGCATTATGATATATTACAACTTTGGGAACAAAAAAGAATGCACAATTCTACAACTTATGCATTCTTTCTGTTATTTAACACCTACATGTTTCTGCCTTGTCATCTTCAGGGAGCTTACATCAAAATTTCATTGAAACGTACACCAATAAATAGTTTACAATAAACATACATCAGTTGTGATGTCAATAGTGCTCCCTGAAGATGGCGATAAGGCAGAAACATATACGAGCGATGTAATAAAAAAATTCATAGATTGTAGAATTGTGCATTTGTTGGTGTTAGCACATATACTAATGCATGCAAAGAATCACGTACAAATGATAAACGCTCAACACGCAAGAATGATCCATCATTACAAAAACACAAATGATAAATTACTTGAAACTAACTTAGCAATATGGTTTAACAAAATGTTCACTTTCGAACAAATCAAAACCTGTACTATTGACATTAAAACTAATATATGATTTTAATTTAATAACTGTCCAACAAGATGTGACTGTATTCAGTTTATTGTATTTCTGTAGGCAGCTCTACATGTTTCGGGTGTTAACACCCACCATCAGGAGCTCGTCCAAATGTAATTACAGCTTCTGGTGTTGATTAACCGGATCTACTGCAATCCGCTCTCGTTGTTGAGTTTGTTATAAAATTATTTACAGCACGACGTTTAATATAGGTTTGGTGTAAGGTCCCTGAAGATGGCGACAATGCCTAACTTATAGGGAGTTACAGTATGTAATGGAATACATACATTGAAGAGTTGTACATTTGTTGGTGTTGCCAGAGTTTTAACAAAAGAATGTTTATTTGGTGAAGTGTACTCAATATATGTAGCAGACGGAAGCTAAAAATGTTGCTCTGAGTCACACACGCTTCGCAATACATTTATAAAGTAAAGCGCTATAAATAACACATTTCATTTCACAATCAAGATGTGAGTTGCACTGGCTTTCATTGTTTGCAACCGGGCTTTATACCGGCCTCAGACTCCTCTAACTGCGCTGTGGACATAATATTGCTCCCGAAAGTTACTGATGTGTTCTGTTATGGGAACAGGCTTCACATTAAAAGAACGTCAACAACCACCCAACGCCTTCGGCGGTAAAACCCACCTTCCACTGCCCACTCATAGCGGCACGCAGAAACATCCACGTCAATAAAAAAAAGTGTCATGTTAGAATAGAGCGTCATTAAAGACATCGCGAATTGTAGGTAATGTTCTTTCCGAAAACTTCCCAGATTTGCAAGTTGCGTGGGAAGGAAATGGCTACACAACTGACAGGAACAGGCAAATTTCCGAACATGTAAAATTAATTACTTGTATGGCAAACTGAAGATAACTGATATGATTCCATATACGATGACACCAAAACTTATACCAATATTACAAACACACTAACGCTGATTACACAGAAACTACGATGTGAACTGCCTTATTCGTAACTTAATAGTGATTGTAATTTGATCTTCATGTGTGGGCCATTGAAGTTAAAAATCACCAGGGTGCTGTGATGAACACATCCCCCCAGAAAGGCACGTGCAATTATTTATATGATCCGTACAATAGGAACCAACAGGATGCACTATCCCCCCCCCCAACCCCACCCCTGTGGCGCTGCGGCCCAACGCGGGCCATGGCCTCCTCATTCTGGAGGTTTCTTGATCACACACAGCGACGCATCACAGTCGGTAGGGCTCCTCTGACGAGTGATCAGCCCGTCGCAGAGACCTCTACCTGACAACACACAACACTCATAACAGACAAACATCCATGCCCCCGGTGGGATTCGAACCGACGATCTCAGCTGGCGAACGGCCGCAGACCTATGCCTTAGACCGCGCGGCCACTGGGACCGGCGGATGCACTATTTACTTTAAATTTATTTCTATAATTAACCTCTACATGTTCCGAGCAGACTTACTGCTCATCATCAGGAGGTACTTCTCTGTATACACAGCACTTGGTTTATGTCATGCATTTATGTTGACTGGCTGTTGGCAACATAAACATGTATCACGATGCACAGTCAACAAAACATTAAAAATAATTATATGATCCCTGGCTCATTCCTTACCGAATGCACTGTCATGAAGCATGACGAGTTTCAGTACTTTTCCAAGCCCTGTCGTTCAGTTTTATGTTGAAAATACGGTCTCTTTTACTTGTCGTTTTGCTTAATCCGAAGGAGAGACATACAAATAACTAAACTCACGGAAACTTTGTTGAAACGTCTCAGCCTCTACATAGAGCACGTTTCTGGAAATTCACTGAGACACGCAAAATAGGAAATGTCTTTTGTTTTTTATTCTCAACAAAACGATATGGATCTTCGCTAACGCTTTGCTTTTGTCCGAAAAATGTTTATCGTATGGAAGAATTATAAAATACGTGTAAAATTTAAATTTCTCTGTTTCTTACAGCGGGCGTTATGTTGGGCACTCACAGACACTTGGCATTTGTTTTGTGCTCTTGCCAATACGCACAGCAGCCACTGCTGTCAAAGCTTTCTTCAATACTGGGGTAGTGTTTCGGGATGCAATTCGAATCCTCATTCCCATTTATTTAAGTTACACTTAATTTAATAAATCAGAGCGTTCGCAGAGTACAACCAACATGATGCAACGTTTCACAATTTATTTATTTCTGTAAGACGCTCCAGCCTGGCCAGGCTAGCAGCCAGTAACAGTATTGGTCTGACAAATACCTGACGCTGTATGTGCAGTTTTGAGCACCTGACGATGGCCGGAAAAACCGTCTGAAACATGTACAGCGTCTTACAGAAATAAATAAATTGTGAAACGTTGCATCTTGTTGGTTGTACTCTGCGAATATATTAGCGACGCGCGGATCTATGAATGTTAAATCAGGGCGTTATTCCGTCTTTGATGTTTTGAGTACTATAGCATTACTGTGACATTGGCAAGAAAAGCAGCCACATCCCCGGCGAAGAACAGTTGCTTCTGTTTTTTATACAAAGTTTTAATACACTTTTGAAGTTCTTTCGATTACATCAGAAGGAATTCTCTTCACTACGCTGTTCTGTTTCTTTGCCACACCGTACAAGTATAAATTCTTGGTGCGGTTTCAGAATCTGATTGAAGCGCGCATTATGCATGCCTCCTGTGCAGTACGCACAGGTATTCAGGTTTACAGAATTCCACTGAGCACCAGGCCCCCAGCACGACTGCAGACTGTCTTATTTCGCCAGTGTGGTAATGTAAATGGCCAAATTTTACATTTGTCAGGAGCAATGACCTTTCCCTTTGCCACCACGAACAGATCGGCTCTGAAGGACCTATCTAGACTCCTCTCCTATGCGTACCGGGGGCTCCCTGCTCGGAGATAAAGCGGTTGAAGAGGACCTCTCATTTCCACTATCTCACACGCCTCCAGGATGTGCGCTTAAGCAGAGAAACAATTACTATGCTAGCCATTACCAGCGCATTTCCAAACTTAAAGCATGATTAGAGCCACCCAATATACCTACTTTAATCCGATACAATCCCAAAACAATCATACTATATATCAACAGGCAACAGCTTCAACGTTAAGCATGTCATCTTCGGAGCCGGATCTCAATTACAAGAACAGCGCTAACAGTTTAGCAATTTCGCAGTTTGGTTTCACACAATACCAAGAATACCGGTAGTACTGCGTTATTATTCCTCATTCGTTATACGAGTATATAATTCTACTTACTTCATCATTTTACGTGTACATTAAGCTCTAAGAATGTGGTATTTATAAAGTCCTTGCTTGTAGTAACCTGATAATTGTTATTTTTTATTACAGTAACGAAGTTCCCGATTTTCTAGGGATAGAGCCTTGTGTTACTGTGGTGCCTAGTTTTTGTTTCTAATATTAACATACATGTTGTATGATTGTACGAGACACATCTAATTAAGCAAGTATTAGACAAGTTTAACGTTCTTGTATACTGTAACTGCCCTTTACGCATCGTATTGCGTCGAACGTCTATGCGATGACCACAGAGATGATCTGCAGATTCGTCGTTAACATGGGTTATTTTCCGCGAAAATGATGACGGACACCTCCCTTCAGAACTGAGTGTCTCGCCTCGTTTCAGAAGCACCTTGTGCAATGTCGGAGTGATCTGAGGCTGCCAGATTGGCAGTGTCCGCGAAGCAACAGTGGAGAGAACAAACATTCCGCCCACTAATGGCATTCAGCAGTATTTGTGGATTCTGACTCACTCTGCCCTGAATCGTTGCACCGAACATTCGCGATTCCTCGGACTTAATTCCAAGCCAACCCCTTGAAGTCTGCAATTAATTTCAGCAATACACCTCGAATACACAAACATTCAGTTTCTAACTTGCAGACGGCACAGAGAGAACACAGTCCGTCATCACTGTAAAAACCAAATGGTTAATATTATTTAGGTGAATAATCGCTGTTTACTGTGAAAATCATATGCAATATGTAACTGTATGAGCAAAGTGCAAGTTTCCATAGGTCTAACTGATTCAAGCATGTGGTGCACATAGTTACCATTGTGCTTCAAAAACCAAGTGCAGTCATATTCAGATATAGCGCCACTGTTTGTTCACTGCAATTTGCGGCGGTTGGGGGTAGCGGAAAATCTAAATATTGTTTGGCAAGTAATTTATGTTTACACACTTTCACTGGCGCTAAGAGGGTGGCACTGTATCGGGGGCTGACTGTAATGATAACTCAGCTGTACAGATTCCTACCGCTGGATATCTTCCTTAAGGTATTCATGAGTCACGTCTGAGAGTTGGTCAAGGTTCTGGCACTTTTTCACACTGTAACACTTTCTCAGCACGTCAGGCCACAAATCAGACATCCAAGTTCGCACAGCCAAGGACTATTAAACTAATAATATCACGGATAGACGCTCAAGAGGGAACAGGGGCGAGGTTAAAGTGACCGTCTTGTTCATCGCGTGGAAACACTTAAAACTTTTCAAAATTCTAATTAAGAATATTTCCTTGCTAACTCCATGGAATAGAGTACCGCTGAGCATATGATGGTTGTTTAAGTAGATCAGAGATTCTCAACGTAACCAGATACTGGTGTTGCAGACTACAAATGCGTTTTATAGTCCGCTTGCAATATCTAAGTGTAGACAAGACGATTACAATTAAAATGGATCATACGGAAACAGTGTCTGAATACGTCAGCTGGATTCAATTGGCTCAGGATACGATCCATCTGGACATACGGTAATGGAGCTTCGGGTTTCATAAATGTGCGTAATTTCTTGTTCTGATGAGTAAGTATTAGAATTTCGAAAAGAGATTCATCAACGTTGTTTGTTTTTTCTCTCTTAGTCTGACCTCTTCTATCCATTCATTGTAGGCATGGAGGCTTCTTAATGCGCCTGATCACATTCAATAACACAAAATGTGTAGGACTCCTCCGGACGAAGGATCGGCCCGTCGCAGAGACCTCTACCTGACAACACTCGTAACAGACAGATATCCATGCCCCTTGCAAGATTCCAGCCCGGAATCTCAGCAAGCGAGCAACCACACCCCAGACCGCGCGACCACTGGGATCGGCAAAATTGTTTGTTCGGTACTTAAAAATGTTTATACACTTCTTAATTAACATCACGTCATTAAAACATATAATATGTGGGCGCAAAGGTACAATTCTATCCATTCTTTACCTCAACACTAGAAAAAAATGAGTGATCAGTTATACCGGCACCTATTGATGAAAGTTGGGCGAACTCCAGAGCTGGTCTGGGACGCTATGGAAGAATAAATTGCTCTTCGTTGAACTAAAATTCTCTGCCCTTGCCACGAATCTAACCATAGTTCCGCTGTGTAGTCACTACACTATGAACACTAAGCTAATATTAACTGATACTCGCAGTGTCTAGTCTGATCAAAAACTACAGGGCGACATCCACCTACTGTCAGCCAGTCAGGAAATCCGGCTTCATAAATATACCTACACGTAAAAAATACCGCTTGTTAGTTATCAGTTAGTTAAAAACATTACGACAGTGAAAAAATCTGGGGTTATATCCGACAAATTTAATGTAAACAGGACGTGTATTGAAGCAATCCATGCTTCACAGATAGCTACAAAGCTACAAGAATGACAGTACTACATATATAGGTACAACAGTCTGTGCAGTAACTGTAAGACTTCTGCTTGTAATGGCTTTGGTTTCATTAATGGTTCTGCGAAGTAGCTGCGGGCAAGTTCCGACTCTCTGCATTTTCTGGAACACGCATGGGAACAGTCGTTTTGACGCAGCAAACAATTCAGAAGTCAAAGACTTGATTTGAATCGTGGAAAGGAAAAGCAACTTGATGCACAACTTATTCTTAGTATATTTCGTCAACCGCTACATATTTCGGGCGTATCTAAAAAGAATAATAAGTACCAACTGTTGTATACATACTGTTGTACCTCCTGATGATGGACCTAAATACGCCCGAAACCAGTAGAGGTTGACGAATACTAAAAATACTAAGTATACTAAGAATAAGTTGTGCATCAATTTGGTTTTTCTTTACACGATTATATCGAGATGAACGGCCAACAAAACACAAAACAACTTGATTTGAAGTATCACATACAATATTTTAATTACACTGTGCAGCGTCTGACCGCCGAGAGCGCTGAACCGGGCTTGGCGGGCACGCTTTCACAATCATGGTCGCAGCGTAATAATATGGAACTCCCGTTTTATGGGACTGTTCAGGTCGGTGGGCAAGGCTGCCGTAAAATAAGCGGAAGCAGAGAGCAGTTACTGGGATTCGATTATACAAGCGACACTTCATAATTCTGAATTAAATAAGAAGGCTCCCATGTTAACCCGTTAACACAAAGGGACCACATTCTTTAACAACCAAGAATGTAGCATTTTGTCACCAGAACGTATTTATATAATTCGTATGACTCTCACAATAAGCAGCGGTTCGTTCTCAACAGCTTTAACCGTTCGTCTTCAAAAGAGATATGCAAAATGATTTTTTGGGTGGAAAAACGCATTTGTAATTAGTCTATAGCACAGTGCCAGACCTCGAAATGTTAAAACTAATACTGAAATTAATTGTTCCAAAATAATTACCAACAACGTAGGAGAACGGGTGGAATACAGCAAAAGATTACACAGTATGCCAGAGGCTGCCTGTACAGTAAAAAAGTGAACTCCTGATGATGAGCTCCCTGAAGCTCGAAACATGTAGAGTGAAGGA
>Ga0123352_10013064_pt1 | contig 13165 bp, 10 predicted proteins | sample TergutLab28metaG_FD_89700 | JGI IMG/M metagenome (GOLD analysis project Ga0123352, IMG submission 89700) | Labiotermes labralis P1 segment gut microbial communities from Petit-Saut dam, French Guiana - Lab288 P1 | ecosystem: Host-associated > Arthropoda: Insects > Digestive system > Gut ... | reverse complement strand
TTATATATATATATATATATATATATATATATATATATATAGCTGCTTACACACATACAAACAGGCATTATTTTTTTCCATGGTGCAGCAGACCCTAACAGGCCAGGGCCTCCTCATCATCGAGGCTTCGAGAACACTCAATCAGACACAAAATACTTGGTAGCAAACCCCCGGAGACCTCGACCTCACAACACTCACAACAGAGAGTCATCCATGCCCCCGCGGGATTTGAACCCACAATGTCAGCAAGCAAGTGGTCGCAGACCCATGCCTTAGATTGCACGTTCATTCAGTTCACTTGTATACGTAGATAAAAAATACAGATTTTACAAGCGAAAATTTATTCCTGTTTTTATTTGCTGAATCCCATTGGGTAGAAATTAATCGAATGCAAAAGCGTATCAGGTTGGACAAATAAAGACTTCTTACTTTATAATAATATGCCTATATGTGTCGGTATTATTCTTTTCTGACGGTACCGACACTTTGCAAAATGAAGCAGTTATAATATGTAATACTTACTCACTCCATGGTGCAGAGTCCTTCTTGAGAAGCTAACTGGTTTGCAGCTAGTCAAGAAATTCCCCGCGTTTCACAGAACCCGAAGGTTCATTACCGCACTCACAAGCGTCCGTCAACTGTCTCTATCCTGGGCCAGCCCAATCCAGTTCACATACCCACAACCCACCTCCTGGAGATCCATCCTAATATTATCAACCCATGTACGCCTAGGTCTCCCCAGTGGTCTCTTTCCTTCCGGTTTCCCCACCGAGACCCTATATACCCCCCTCTACTCACCCATACGCGCCACATTCCCAGCCCGTCTCATTCTTCTCGATTTTATCACCCGCACAATATTGGGTGAGGAATACAAATCATTTAGCACATCGTAATGCTTCCATTAAAAAAACATTCTCCTACATCTGAGTGACTGTAAAAAATCCCGTCCAAATGTACGTAATGGTCTTTCCTTCAAGCTTTATTCTTAAAGAAAATAGGGGATTGCGCAAAAGGTCAAAATACTTGAAATCTCTTCGTATTTCCCACATGGTGGCTAGACGTCGTCTGCTCTAGATAAATCACAGAGGTCCATTGCCTATTCTCTGTTACTTGACAGACCTGGCAGACACGTGACTGTGCTCATCCACAATTTATGACGTCTGCTCTTTTGTGAGGCCTTCACATGTAAGAGACACAGAACTTATCAGCATGTGGGATACGTCGTAACGAAAACAAGAACTGAACAAGGAAGCTCCCAACGATGAAGAAAATATTCATGAAAATACGGTCAACGTGTATCAGAACACATGTGTTACTGACGGCATAATAATCAGTTGTTTGTTCACTGCGCAAGTTTTGAATCTTACAAGGGATGTTATGTATTGCGCAGAGTATAGTTAGTAGGGGCTGCACTAGTAACGTCACCAGATCACATCCGGGTTGGACATTCTGCGTGACGAGACTGAGAAGTCGTTACAGTGGGAATGGAAACGTTAGCGTCTTACGGCATCTGACCTTTGAGGTTTGGCAAAGACGTACCGATGTTTCGATCTGATACTTCCATTGTCACCGTACGTAGATGACAGGGATAGTAAGTTTCTCAGGAAAGCCTACACCTACCTAATGATACTGCATAGAATCTTAGAACAATTTATTGTTATTTTGACATAATACAGTATAAAGTGGGAACCGCGGTAGCACAGTGGTTAAGGTGCTATGTTACAAATCGGAAGGTACCTGGCTCGATTCCAGATGGTGTCAGTGGAATTTTTCATTGATATAATCCCTCCGATCGCACTATGGCCCTGTGGTCGACTCAGCCTCGAACAGAAATGAGTACCAGGAGTCTTTCCTGGGGGTAAAAGCAGCTGGTGTGTAAGGCTAACAAACTTACCACCATCCTGGGCCATTGTCATGTAATCTGGGAACCTTAACTTCCTGGAACCATCAGGGCACCTCGGGCCTGTAACGGGACTGATTTTGTACAGTATAAAGTAGGTTATAATTTATTTCTATTTTTTTCCTTGTTTCTCTGTCTAATTTCAAATAATTTATAATTGGCAGCACATGCTGCTCTGAACGCTTCAAGTGTACATACTTACCTATCTGCATCTTGTGAGAAGCCAATTACAAACAAAATCAAACAAAGAGGAAATTAATTATTATTAATATAATTGATCAGAATATTTACTTGCGGAGTGAAGGATAAAGCAGACAGTACCTTAACTACGACGTCAAGCTTTCCACCACTCATTCAGTCTACAGTCTGCATAAATTTACCAACCGACTTGCTGCACATACCAATGCTTCTTGGCGTTTCCTTGAACTCCGAGAGCACACAAAAAATTATCTATTATAACCAAGTCAAGGTATAAGAGATGGGAGTGGCGTCTGACACGTGAAACAAAACGTGTCGATAGGAGAACGTGACAGAATGTGGTGGCTTGGAAGACTGAAGCGAAATATGAGAGGATAATATTAAAATGGTTCTTAGAGAAATAACATGGCAGATTGTAATCTGAATTCATCTAGCCTAGACTGGAGTGACGCAAGAAAATATTTGGAAAGAAAACAAACCAAAATTTAACAAATATGTAAAAACGTTTGGCTGTGGGGAAGGATCAGGAATGGGCCGTTTCAAACACTTTAATGTGCTTCCAAATTCTACAAAATGGGAGGGAGTGGGGAGATTATTTTTGGACAGCTGAGCAAATATTGGTTTCTCAAGAAGAAATGTTCTCCAAGAAGTTAGCTTTGCTACAATGGACAGCTATTCGTTTGTAATTAAGACGCACAAATAAGGGGCGTAACCTTCATAAATGATATCTAGATTCTGATCGACATTATCTGCAGTTATTGCTACTGACATTTTGACAATTAAATACAGTCGAACCTACCACTTGACCCTTTAAGGATGAAACGTATCTGTTTTGTATAAGGACGCAGCCCGTACCGCGCAGTAAACTCTCTCCACTTCGATTACAAAAACCAGTCAGTTAATGATGTATAAGGCAAAAGTTACTGTTTCTTCTGAGAGCCGCACAAAACACGTATATGCAATGTAGTCAGCATGCAGAATTTTTGAAATTTGAACTTGGTGGTAAGTATAGTAACCGGTGGGATTTAAAAAATTAAGGACCAGAGTGACAAAACACACACACAGTTCCCATCCTTTACTTCTACAAGCTATTCGCTTCCAAATCGTTATCAATGCCATATTATGTTTATCGTAAAATATGCTAATTAAATCACAAATCCAAGCTATAGATATAGCACATTAGAAGTTCTAGTTTCAAATCCGTAAATCTCTAAATTAGAAACATAAACGAAGCTTATAAACAGCTAACGAAATGGCAACCGATTTTGTTAATAGATATCTGTGTTCATGAGAGGCACAGCAACCCCTAGACAGGCCTGGATTGGCGCTTAAGGCTCCAGGAGTTTGAGGTTCTCAGAATTTCTAAAAAACTGGCACATGAAAGTGGTAAGGTTATGAGCCCTATTCACCGGCCGCCTTTACCTTCAGGTGAAACACGCGGTACTCATTTCTGTCAGAGGCTCATTTAACCCCTGGGCCATAGTGCGGCCGGAAGGATGAAGTCAATGAAAAATCCCAATGACCCCATCGGGAAACGATCCCGCAACTCTCCGGCATACAGCACAGTGCCTAAACTAATTGCGCTGAATTATGGAAAATGACGTCAAATGTGTCTTGTAGTATTGCAGCAACACGTCGTAGAAATATGTTTGCTGCATTTTCAGGGTATTATACTAAGCAATGCACTGCAATGGAGTATGTTCGTGAGGAAATCCGGTACATTTGTACTTGAATGCACGAAGTGGTAAAAGAGGAAAATCAGTATTCGACACGAACCAATTCTCTTCTCAAATACACCTGTAAGAGTGACGTGATAAATTTGCAACTGAACAAAGTGCAGTATCACCACTCCAAGTGTCACATGTTCACCATTGGCAGGCACTTCACCACTCAAAATTTCGGCAGATATATAGTACTAAACGTTTGACCTCCTTGGGTGCACCGCCAGTCTGTAGCAGTTTTTAGGCGCGTTCGCAAAATCGAGGAAAGCGACTATAAGCTTCGTCATTTCTGTCCGTCTGTCCGTCCGTCAGTCCATCCGAATAGAACAACTCGGCTCCCACTGGAACGATTTTCATAAAATTTGAAAATCTGTTGAGAAATTTCAGGTTTTATTAAAATGTCACAAGAATAAATATAATTTTCATGAAGACCAATATGTATTTTGTATCATATCTCACTCGTTTATTCTCAGAATGAAAAATGTTTCGGACAAAATTTGTACAAAAAATCTTAACGCACGTTGTAGGTTCAATGACTTTTTTTTTTTTTAAATCGTGCCATTTATGAGATAATATAGAAAAATATAGTTGGGCCAGACAGGCTGCAGACGAAAATATGATTCATGCAGATTGCATGCTGGACACCTAAGGCCACAAGCACGCACTCAAAATATGTAATAATTATTGCTTTGCCACTGCAACTATGGTCTCACGAGCGCAACGCAGTGTTACGCTACACGTTCATTGCTCGTCTTTTCATTTAATTCTCAGTACTACAGCGTGTGTCTGAAAGATGCCCGTCTGTGTTTTCCCAGCTATTGAGACCTACAACACACAGCGTCACTTCATGGTAGGTATTGTATTGTACAGGCTGATTCAGTCCAGTCAGAAGATTCTAGAGATATGAATGTGGAAAAACTGCAACGATCAGTGTGTCAGTTATATTTGTGTTAACATCTAAAAGACCATGAAATAATGTGAAATGCCAACTTGATGCAACGAAGTAATTTTATTGATGTATTCTTAGCTCTACATGTTTCGGGCGCATATGACCATCATTAGGAGCATTAGATGTTGTGTTGCAGCATATGGTTTTCTGCAACGAGTTTGTGGATGGGTGGTGGTCTTGAGAGCCGCTCCATACACACGACCTGCACAGCATCTCTCTAGACCACCACCCATCCACAAACTCGTTGCAGAAAACCGTATGCTGCAACTCAACATCTAATGCTCCTAATGATGGGCGTATGCGCCCGAAACATGTAGAGCTAAGAATACATCAATAAAATTACCTCGTTGCATCAAGTTGGCATTTCACATTATTGCATGAGGAAGATGCATGGTCAAACAATCCCCAAGTCTCTAAAAGACCGTCTCTCATCCCACAAAGAGAAGGCAGTTGGCCTGCATTACAAAAACTCTTCGGGTAATTGTCTGTGGGGAAGTAACTGGTCTTTGTTTTGACTGCTACAGAAAACCCAAAAATACACTAGGTGGCAAAATGTAATTTTTTTTAATACCAGGGCCGGTGGCACACATAATTACTGTCCAGTTTCAGAAAGTTACATTAAAGGATACTGCTTCACATAGTCCAGCACTTCTTTGCCTTCCCCGATACCAGTTGTCCACTACCGTTCACATAAAACCAATCTACTGCTCTCTAACCTAGACCCCTGTTCCTTTACTTATTTTAATATTATCTTTCCATCTACGTCTGGTCTCCAATTTCTGTCTTAACGAAAAGAAGGATGCCATTACAAGACTTATATAATCCATGATCCCTGCCTTAGTCACATATACATTAAATAATGTTACAAACAAATGGACATAAACAAATTAAATTGATTCATATGTACAATAAACTGCTACATGTTTCGGCCATCTCCACGGATATAAAATACAAAAGTTAGATACATTAAAGTCATCAAATACGTTTATAAAATTATTAAAACCAAACTGTAGGTGTGACTACACTCACAAGAATCAACGGTTTATATTATGTATAAATATACGTTATTACAATAAGAATGTGCTGATATTTGATTCGACGGTATATTAGAAAGTTTCAGGTAGTGACTAAATTATACCATGAACTGCACTGTACTACAGGTTTTAACGATTGTAATTACACCTAGGGATTGGTTCTGATAATTCCATAATTTAATTTTATACTTTCCATTCCTATAAACTTTGTACTTTTTATCCCCGAAGATGGCCACACGGTTGGCCGACCTATGTAACATTTCACTGTGTATATAAACTAACGTTAATATATCTATGTGCATTTGTCAGCTCTATGTGCTGGTGGTCTGGCTATGTTTGCATTAATATATATCAAAGGAAATCTGGTACGAATTGGTTACACAAGAACTTGAGCCTATGAATTAAATTTGTTTCTGCGATTTAAAAGTTAGATTGTTACATAGTAAATTATGAAAAATTGTCACAATAAAATATGATGGGTCAAAACGAAGTCCGTAGGTCATTTCAAACGTTCTGCACACTGCGCTTGCGCGGCCAGTAGGATGATGCAATCGTTCTGATTTTCGCGACAGTTGTTAGCCAGACTTCAGTAAAGAACACTGTGTGTGTATTGGCAGGCTACGTGGTCCGTGTTCTGCAAAACGGAGCCTTGAAATGGAAGAAGAGACTGATTGGAGTCAGATCTCGCGCAGTGACCAGCGAACATACATTAACGCGCGACCTCATGCCTCAAGTGCAGTATTGGAAGTCTTGGAAAAGTATGGATGGCAAGTGCTTCCCCATCCGCCGTACATTCCTGACATGAGCCCAACTGCCTTTGACTTTTTCGCAAAATTGAAGAAACCACTCTGTGGGAAAGGCTTCAGAAGCACTGAGGATGTGTCTAGTGAGGTGACCCGAGTAATCAGGCGCATCAACAAGGAAGGCGTCCTGACAAGAATACAAGACTTGCCCAAACGTTGGACCGCTGTGATAAAGCACAATGGAGATTATATTGAAGGACTGTAAATGTATTTTGTAAAATAAATTCATTTTTAAAGAGAAAACGTAGAGCGTGCAGAACTTTTGAAATGACCCACGTGTTTGCAAATTAACTCCCTCTGTATAGACTCCATGACCCCAGCGACTGGGACCATAAATTAAATCGAATGACATCAGATATATTATTTCCGCAGCTGTACGTTGGTAACCTTCCAGTTCAGGGACACAAAACCAAAATTTAAGTCAGTCCATTATCATTATTACTACTAAGGTTCGTACGTAATTGCTATCTTCCGAAAGCCAAGCAGAAGCAAACGAAGCGAGTCTGATTGTTCAGACGTGTCCTTCCGCGTGAAGACTGGGGGCTTCTCAGTGCCACACTGTGCCTAATGTTGAGTGTCGGCTGAAATAATCACCACATACTAACTCCCTGGATTACACTTAGGCCACGTGGCACTATAAGACGAAGTGTGACAAAGGCTATTACAAATGAGCGGAATTTAAATAATAATTTTTCCAGCCAATGCATAATTTTATTTAAATTAGTTTTATACACACAGCGAGCTACAACACGTATTGACCAGCCGTGTGGCCATCTTCAGGAACATAAAATACAAAGGTTAGATTCAATAAAAGTACAAAATGAAACTATAAAAGTATCATAACCAATACAAAGGTGTAATTACAATCACAAAAACCAATAGTTTGTTTTTTGTTTTTTGTTTGTTTGGCTCGACAGTCCCAAGTGGGCCAGGGCCTCCTCATTCACGAGGTTTCTAGATCAAACACAACGACGCACCACTTTCTGTAAGACTCCTCTGGACTAGTGATCAGCTTGTCACAGAGACCTCTACCTGACAACACACAACACTCACAGCAGGCGAGCGTCCACAGACCTACGCCTAAGACCGCGCGGCCACTGGGACCAAACCAATAGTTTAGACGTACATAAATAAAAGTCATAACAATAAGAATGTGTTGCTATTTGATTGGATGATACACGTAGCATATTGCAGGTAGCAATTCAACATCCGGCAGGAAGTGTCGTCTTGTAGATTGCATGGTGCGACACGCAGTACCGCGTGGTTACGTTGTCAAACTGTTTGCATAACACTCAACCAACTTCAACACCTACTTACCACAATAACTCCAATTTGGGTACTTGAAAGATATTGGTTCATGTAACTGTACACCTTTGCATTGGTTCTGGTTTATTTTATAATTTTGTTTTATACTTTGAATGTATCTAAACTTTGTATATTACATCCCTGAAAATGGCCACATGATTGGCCGAAACATCTAGGGTTTCATAGTGTGTTTAAAACTAATTTTAACCTACTATGCATTATTTGTACCATAATTACATGTATTCATTTAGTGCACGGATCATGTATTTCGTAAAGGTCGGAATCCCTTCTGAGCGAGATTTCAGTTTCAATGTGCTTCGACAGGGATCTTGAGAATATTACACTTACTCTATGCCTTCACATGTTCCAAATTTATGTGGGTGCGTGGCAAAGACGAAAGATGAACATCCTCTTCTTTTAACTCATGTTTAGCCCTCTGAACAAACAAACGTACTTGACTTGCATACAAAAGTCACAACCGTACGAAAAATTTGAGTCGTAATTTTATAAAATATATTATTACTTTTGGGCAAAAAATCTCTCTTTGTTGAAATCAGAATAAACCTTGCTGCTTACGAGAAATGCAGAGTTTATTGATGTCAATCCAGATAGTAAAATCTAGTTAACTGTCTGCTTAAACAGTAAAAATAATGTAGAAATTTTTTAGAGTAAACCCTAAAAAATATTTGAAGATAAGAGCTTTAGGTGCAAACCATAAAACATTCTATGTTATTGCAAGAGGTTTTTGTTCTCAAAATATCATTATTATTATTATTATTATTATTACATTTGTATCTATTTTAAACTATATATTACTGTTTGTTGTACAGTGCACCTTCGCCACAATCTGATTATTGCCTTATAAGTAATATTTGAAACATGATTTGGACTACTGTATGAAGTGTATAACAGATGTGACCTTACTTATTTAATTACTTACTTACTTACTTACTTACTCCATGGTGCAGAGTCCTTCTTGAGAAGGTAACTGGTTTGCAGTTAGTCAGAAATTCCCCGCATTTCATGGAACCTGAAGGTTCATTACCGCACTCACAAGCGTCCGCCACTTGTCTCTATCCTGCACCAGCTCAATCCAGTCCATATACCCACATCCCACCTCCTGGAGATCCATCCTAATATTATTCACCCATCTACGCCTAGGTCTCCCCAGTGCTCTCTTTCCCTCCGGTTTCCCCACCAAGATCCTATACACCCCCTCTCTTCACCCATACGCGCCACATTCCCAGCCCATCTCATTCTTCTCGATGTTATCACCCGCACAATATTGGGCGAGGAGTACAAATCATTTAGCTCCTCGTTATGCAATCTCCTCCATTCCCCCGTCACCTCGTCCCTCCTAGGTCCAAATACAAATGCGACCTACAGAACTAAAAAATTTCCTTAGCTTTCGTCACCAGGCCGAAAGTTACAGACAATTGTCGTAAGGCAGGTAATTTAGCAAAAGTTTATATTTTTCCAAAATCCTATTACCATCCACCCTTTCAGTACCCTGCCGCATCATAAGTCCGCTCATCCACCATCTTGTGTTTAGACTACTAGATGTAGGAAATTATACTTGACGACCTTGGTGTGATAGGTCATGCTTAAGGTTGATACTAACTTAAGCAAGTATCGATCAGTTGTTTCAAGGGTTGAGGCGCGAACGTATATATAAAACAACACGCAGGCAGTCTGGTGAAAAGTTAGTGAAATGGAGAAATGGGTTATGATGTTTAAATTGGTTTATATGGCACTGCGTCCTGTACAATACAGTCTATACTGAATCGTAATTGGTAAAATGATATAAACAGCCAACTAGATGCAACAATAATAATTTTATTATTAATTTCAATCAGCTCAGCATGTTTCGGGCGATAAATTCGCCCATCCTCAGGAGCACTAGACTGTGTTTGCAGATTGTGGTATCACGCACACACGATGCTGCCTGCTGGTGACCAGGATGAGGTGGGACTGCAGTCACCAGCAGGCAGCATCGTCGGCGCTTTATACCACAAGCTGTAAACACAGTCTAGTGCTCCTGAGGATGGGCGAATTTATCGCCCGAAACATGTTGGGCTGATTGAAATTATTAATAAAATTATTATTGTTGCAACTAGTTGGCTATTTATATCATCGTATCAGTGATGCACGGTCACACAAACATCAAAATCATAATTAATTAACAGATTTGAGTAAAATGGTCCCCGTGTTATTCAGTTTATTCTGCTGCACTGGACCTACTCCGGCAGCGTAGACCTTACGACATTAAACATTCAGCCGCATTTGTAATGAACGTAACGATTTAGCCACAGAGAAGCGCAGAAGAATATCTTAACACGTGACAGTCCAAGGTTAGCTGTGATTTCTTCCATTGTGGTCATTAAGCACACGATATGAAGGCGTAAGGCACTGTACCACCTTGTTAGGGCGGCAGGATGATAAAATTGTTTCAGGAAATGAATAGATTTGTGTTTACAATAGCAACATTGCATGTAACTGTTATTGTGAAATAATTCTAATTACGCCTATTCGTTATCAGCCGCTATTACGTCACGGAGCACTCCAGAGAACAGTTGAAGAGCGTGGTTACGGTCAATGATCATGAGCACAACAACAAGTGAGAATTTATTGCTTAGAATTAAGAAGCAGACTCTAAAGACGCGGCTGCTTAATAAATTACCACATTGCGTTTACGATGGGTTCATTTGGTCTTTTAATTAAATAATCACTCGTAGGATAGCTGTGTGGAAATAACTTTCATGGAATTGTAGATATCTTTAGTTGAAAAAACGAGCAATTATAAAGAACAGTCTCAAAATTGAGAAAAAGCAGACTCTCAAATGGTCGAAATGTTTGGCATTTTATGTGGCCTAATATTTTCATTATCGTGTTAACAGAAGCCCCCCAAAAAATTTGAAAATCAGCCAGACAAATCCAATCCACTCCTTTACAGCCAATTCTTGACAGATTTGTTTTAATATTATTTTCACGTCAGATGATCCTTTTTTTTGTTCTCGAAAAAAATTTGTGTTCGTGCCACATGTTCTACCCATATCATCGTAACATATTTAGAGAAGTGCACGGATTATGAAGGAAATTATTGTAACAATTTTTCCAACTTCTCGCTAGTATTGTTCAGAATGTCATTCTCTGACAAACCGATGATTAATATATTTCTCTACACGCCCTGGAGGTGCGGTTAGGGGTGCAGGTAAATGACTATTGCTAGTCTTGTCACTAGCTACAGGCGAGTGGTAAGTTTTTTGCACCGGCCAATTTACACCATCCAGAGAGACAATGCCGGTACCTTGTGAATAGGCGCCTAGGTAAACCACAGGTCCGGTTTGGAAACTCCGATGAACAGAAAAGGTCTCTTGTCCGTGAAGGGATTCGAACTACGATTTCTCGGCCGTGCAGCCAGTATCCTACTGCCTATATTGGTATCAGACATTAAACTCTTGCTTGTCTTCGGTTTAACTCTACAAGTCCAAAAAATAATTATGCGACAAGTAATTGTCTTAATGTACGTATGACAATTAAATGATGCAGAGTAATGTGTCTGCACGGCGAACTTGAGCTTTGCTCTTATTAATGAGAGGCAAAGTCGAACCTCTTCAGTTACAAGACATACCTTATTTTGCAGTAGGAAACTAAACCATCCACGGCATTTGGTAAAGGTAAAGCAGTCCCATTACAGGCCTGGAGTGGCCCAGAGGACTCCAGGAAGTTAGGGTTCCCAGAATTCATGACAACGGCACAGGATGGTGGTAAGGTTGTCAGCCTTACGCACCGGCCGCGTTTACCCCCAGGGAATGCTCCTGGTACTCATTTCTGTTAGAGGCTGAGTCGACCCCAGGGCCATAGTGCTATCGGAAGGATGTTATATCAATGAAAACTTCCAATGACACCATCTGGAATCGAACCAGCGACCTTCCAATTTGTAGCACAGCACTTTAACCACTGTGCTAGCGCGGTCCCTCCACGGCATTGGGTGTGTGTGTTTTTGTGAGTTTGTTCCACTTTTCGTTCTAAGATTTCTCGACAGATGGCTCTATAATACAGCGTGTCACAATATGAAAAAAGAAAAACGTCACGAAATAGAGAAGGTTCAACCTGGTACCTTCTGTTGCATGTCTAGCACTGTGTAGCATAAACAGGAACAAATGTGTCCAAAAACTTCGTAACTGTTATTCATCAGAGGACACTGTCGTGACTTTGGTTCAAAAATATATAGAAAGCACGAAATGTCTTTTATGTATCCTGAGGGGGGGGGGGGACTTGTCAATGCTCACAGGCTGGTAGCACACGCAAATACTGTCATGAAACTACCATTCCTACTGTGGCATAATAGAGACGTGTATTTCTGTTTAAATTAATATAGGTCGTCTGTTATTAAACTTGCCACCCATTCAAATCCAGTCACTGAAGCACAGCGCAATTTTTTCTTCTTAAAAAACCCAGTATTTATTATGTGGAGAAAGGTCGGGCGTGTAACTTGAAATTTCCCTGTAGAATTTCCGAATGCAAACATACGACTATACAGAAGTTTCGTTTCTTAAGAAGTTAAAAATACTTCTGTTACCAGCACGAAATTCGTATTTTGTCTCGTGCTACACACACACACACACACACACACACACACACATATATATATATATAATGGCCCGTAAATGGGCTTGAGTAAGATACAATAGTCAACTGAAGTATACTATACAAGAGGCCATATAGCCTCTTTTTCAAAAGTTACGAAATCTCTTCCTCGTATCTTATATAGATGACCCTACAGTTTAGATCTAATGTTCGTTTATATGTATGGTCTGATAATGGCCCGTAAATAGGCCAAACTAGTTACCTTGGAAGGTTAATTGCGTTGTATATGACACTAAATTATAAAAGGAACTACTGAAAATTAATTTTTATACCAAAACACACACACATACATATACATATATACATACATAATATATATGTGTGTGACACACACATATATACACTATATATATAACACACATATATATTATATATATATATATATATATATGTGTGTGTGTGTGTTTTCGTATCGAAAATTAATTTGTAGTAGTTCTTTTTATAATTTAATTTGTAAAATATATATTTATTCATTATTCTGTCACACACAAAACAATTAACCTTCCAAGGTAAATAGTTTCGGCCTATTTATGGGCCATTATCAGACCTATATATGTTTGATGTTCTTATATATATATATATATATATATATATATATATATATA
>Ga0123352_10013062_pt1 | contig 13165 bp, 11 predicted proteins | sample TergutLab28metaG_FD_89700 | JGI IMG/M metagenome (GOLD analysis project Ga0123352, IMG submission 89700) | Labiotermes labralis P1 segment gut microbial communities from Petit-Saut dam, French Guiana - Lab288 P1 | ecosystem: Host-associated > Arthropoda: Insects > Digestive system > Gut ... | reverse complement strand
GCTTGTGAGTGCGGTAATGAACCTTCGGGTTCCGTGAAATGTGGGGAATTTCTTGACTAGCTGCAAACTAGTTAGCTTCTCAAGAAGACTCTGCACCATGGAGTGAGTAAGTAAGTAAGCAATCAAGTGACAGGCTTATTGATCATAATTATTGACTGTACTGGTCTTCAGTTTTATTCGTAAACATGAACAATATTATACGAAAAGTGTGACCGTTGAAAATCCAGCGGGCTTGGTGCTAGTCTTTGCAGTCGTAATAAGTTCGGATGTCTGTTGGATGTGACACTGTGCGGTGTGCTATTTACATATCAAGGAGGAATCTGCTTTTTTACGGCTTCGGAATCTGCTACACTTTACTGTGTCGCATGTCCGAAAACACCTGTCTGAGACGTCAGTTTCGTATTTTAACAAGTAGTTAACTTCCACATTCCATGTGTGTCTTCTATTGTGTGGACCAAAACAAGAAGAGGCCAAGTTCGCAATAGGATATAATTCGCTTATCATTTGTTGTGGTGTGGTCCTAAAATATGGCCACTTACTGTGCGGGAAAAACATAAATTACATATAGGTATATGTGAGACCCAATAACCGACGAAAATATTTAGATAAAGAAGGTTGACGTAAGGTGAGTCATTTATAGATTGTTACAGAAAGAGACAGTTTGTAATTTGTACACGCCAACTGGAATTGTTGTCGTGGTGAAATACACGATTCCCATGGAAGAGTGAAGAATTGCTTACAGAATTTTTGTTGAGTACGATATAAAAGTGTCGACGAGGAAGAGCGAGGTTTTGAAGATGGGAGGTGAGTGAAATTGACTCATGCCAGCGGTTATGAACCTTGGGATTTAACCACTGAAAAGTTACAGTTGTACTTAAATAACAGTCAGCACTTTTCACTTCTTTTGTGAAATAGCAATTAATTGGTCCATTTCCTGGAAAATCCTGAGTAATTCGAAGTTTTCATTCTTAGATGGAAAATTAAGGCTTGTTATCGTCTTCACTAGAGATCGCCAATAGCCATGTCAGTTCCAGTCTATACCCTCGAACTATGTTTCCGTGAGATCCATTTTAGTAATATTCTCCCATCCATGCCAGTGATTTACAAACAGTGTCTTCCTTCAGATATTTGTACCACAATTTTTTGTGCATTTTTCATCGCAGAATTTCATGCTATATGCCCCGCCAATCTACTGTGTGCGGTAACAATTAATGACAGGCTAAATGACTTGATTTTGATTCCTGCTGCCAGGCTGCCTATTGGACCCACCCTGCTGCCTGGCGCGGGAACACGGTTTTGTCATTCCTTAGGGTAAAGCGGCCTAATACGTTTGACCTCGGACTGCCATCTACCACGTAGTAACAACGTTTTACCTTCACCTTCAATGATCCTTACATCTTCATAGCGTAGAACGTAGGCACGGCACCTGTACCGTGTATTACTGACGAAATTACACCACGTACCGAATTTGGATGTGATTATTCAGGTTTAGAGATCTGAGGGACTCACAGCGGTGCCGACGAAGATTCCAGTCTTCTGTGATGTGACACTGTATACTGTGGTGTATTGGTACCGCCGCTTCGGAATAGTTTGCTGCTCCCATCTTCAAAGTTGTCCAAGAAGAGTGACGTTAATATCTATATGCCAATTTACATTGGCGTCACATGTCAGAAACCCGGAATCTTTAGCTGTGCTGGTGCTTCACACTGTAAAATAGACCACTGTACCACTGAGGTAGGCGTCTGGAATTATTTTCTGTGGGTGACGACTGGCTGGATGAGACCACACCAACTGCAGGTGTACGTGTGGTTCTCAGACAGCCTTCGGATAATGTGCTCTTCCGGTGGGCACGAGATAGAGGTGCGATATGTATGCTAAAACAGCGGGGCCTTTGTTGTCTTTTGCTTCCACTATTACTCCCCCTTCTTCAGTTTCTACCTAGCCCTTCTTTTTGAAGGATTTGTCTTGTCTTATTCAGCCTTCTGAAAGTGGTGTGCCCTTTGTGTAGTGTTAGTTTCTAGACATCAACAAAATGATTTTTATCTTGCAAAGCGCAGTGTTGTCTAATAGTGGAACAGACAAGCTCTGAAGTTGTCTGTGCAGACGTAATGCATCCAAGTTTAACGTCTTCTTAATGTTACTGTCTTTTGGGATGTGACACCGTATCGTCTGGTAGAGAGTTACCAACTATCTGAGAGGACCCGCCACGTCCGGAACGTTTGTAACTCTCTACCAGACTACACGGTGTTAAATTCCGGTCGGCAGAAGTCCTTGTTTTAGATCCTTATTTTCCGCGTATCTTCTGCTGCTCACGGTTTGGCCTCCATATTCGTAGCCATGTTTTGCATGATCTACATATTTCCTTGGATTCTGCTCAAGGGCAAGATTAGGAGTTCGTCATTATTGATTCTGCTGCGGTCGGCCAACCATTTTAGGCGCGTTCGTAAAATTGCGAATTGTGACTATTAGCTTCGTAATGTCTGTCTGTCTGTCTGTCTGCCTGCCTGTTTGTGTCTGTCCGTCCGTCTGCATGGACCACTCGGCTCCCACTGGACGGATTTTCGTTAAAATTTGTTATGTATTTTTCGAAAATCTTCCGAAAAAGTTCATGTTTCGTTAAAATCCGACAAGAATAACGGGTGCCTTACATGCATGCCTATACATTTATGGCAGTATCTCTCTCGATTTTTCTTAGAAAGAGAACTGTTTCAGATAAAAGTTATAGGGAAAATCAAAACACATTTTTTATTCAAAAACGCCCCCCCCCCCCGAAAATCGTGCCGTTTATGAGATAACATGGATAAATATGGCAGAGCCAGCGAGGCCACAGATGACGGTATAATACGACGCCTGCACTTTGCATGCTAGATAACTAGGGCAAGAGATACTCATAATATGCAATACTTATGGCTTTTCCACGGCAACGATGGTTACTCGAACGCGCCTCAATATTATGTTATACGTACACAATGCCTGTCTTGTCTTCTTTATTTATACGTTTCTTCATTTACCGAAGGAATGTTTGTTTCCGTACCGTTTTGTCTTTGTTCTTAGTCGAATTTCGTTTCCTAGGAAAAGAAAGTAGGCGTATGAAATTACTTTGCTGTGTGTGTGTTGGTGTGCGCGCGCGTCTGTTCGCGTGATCCGTTCCAGTTTTTGAACTAATCTACCGCTATTTACTAAACTCGGTGTGAGCCGTATGCTATTGGAGGCCACCTCACCGTCCTACTGGTTTTTAGTTCCCAGTAATAAATAACAACAACGTATCGGGCGCGCAGTCTTGTGATATAGAAGCGACATTAGTGTTACTTAATTTAAGGTGATAGGACTTCGTGATTGACACCGTTTGTATTAAGGCTGTTCTTTGTTTTAAAATAAGTGGCTGGCGACAGTTCAGAAATTGTCTTAAGTGCTGCCACTTTATGAAGTCTAAACTCGGTCTCCTTCCTTAATTGTCGTTTTAGTGTGCTGCTATCTGTTGTCCGGATCTCTTTATAGTTATAATGTTTTATTGTTTACGTCATTGTCAACTTTGTAAGAAATAGTTGAAGAATAAGAGACCAACTTGATGTCACTAGTTATTAAGTTTTATTTCACTTTATTCTATGCTCAACATGTTTCGGACATTAATACATCCATCATCAGGAGCCTGCGACTTTTCTATTGTTTCACCACATTGGTCGTGTGTTCTGTAAAGATGGAGGTTTTTAGCATTAGTGTAAATTATAGTATATAGAGGTGAATGCTTGGTGTGGTGTGTTTAGTCGCTTTGTTGCAGTTGGTACGCTTGTTTCGATTGGTGTTATCTGTTTTGGTATTTTTTGCTTATAGATTATGTGTTCTCATGTGTGCTAAAAACCTCCATATTTACAGAACACACAACCAATGTGGTGATACAATATAAAAGTCGCAGGCTCCTGATGATGGAAGTATTAATGTCCGAAACATGTTGAGCATAGAAGAAGTTAAATAAAACTTAATAGCTGGTGACATCAAGTTGGTCTATTATTCTTCAACTATCACAATGATGCACGGTCCAATATACTTACGATTTGTAAGAAATGTTTGTCTGCTCTTACTCCTCAGCAAGTAAAATGCGAAACGAATTCGGAACCGAAGATGTTCGACTATACCACCTTTCAGTCTGCCTGGCCCGAGGCCGTCTTTTGGCTCTGCTTGAATTTCCTTGTATATGTTTTCATACAGAACAGCTAACTATTCAATTTTGTCGAGTTCTAGAAAGTAGACAACTAATTTCCTCAAATTATCGTTTTCCGAGGTGTAACGTGCTATCTGGTAGATTTGTACCGACGCCTTAGGAAGTCCTGGAAACAAATTTTTTGTTTTTCCTGAAGATGGGTGCAGCAGGTTTCTCCGGCATATATATATATATATATATATATATATATTAGACTACAGAGGCAACACTCTTTATAGTCACTACCGCGAGAGCCTCAAATCTATCACGTTTCGTGGAAATCCGTCGGTTAATTCAAAGTCACGAAGAGAGACAGACAAGCAGCATGGGTTGACAGAGGCTAAAAACAGTGTTCTTTCGGTCGTTTAGTCGTGTTTACAAGTGTGTTGGATGCGCCGTGTCCTTCCATGTTGAACCCTGATAACAGGTACTGCTGTGTCTTTTGTTGCAGTTGATCCAAGCAGTCACCAACTACAATAACCACAGTACTGGCCAACTTTCTGCCGCAACATGCTTCATGGTGTTCTTTGGTGCAATGGTTCGCATCTTTACGACCATACAGGAAACTGGTGACGATATTCTCCTTCTCACGTACCTTTGTACGGCGACGCTGAATGGCATCATTGCAGGGCAAGTGTTGTGGTACTGGAACTCTGACAAACTCAAGAAGAAAGATTAGGTCGAAATATGGGTTGGATACCAAGAATGGTCGTTGCGAATTTTTCTTATTTTGGTGTTGGGTGGTTTCATGAGAAAGATATTTACATATTTCAGAAAATCATATCTGTGTGTTTTCGTGGTTTATATGCATCAGAAGTGCATATGTTTATTTAACATTTCTGAATGCCTTGATTTTATACTCCTTTATTTCCACTGTTAATTATGAAGTTTTAAGAGTGGACTCATGATTTAAGCATTGGCTTATTCCGTGAGTGTATCAGAAATAATACATAGTGCACTGCTACATTCCATTTTTATACAGAGTATAGGTAACGTGTGTTACATAAAATTTTCATTTTCTTTACTTCGAAACTTGCCACTCATGTTCTAAAACAGGGTCACGCAAACCTATATTTCTTGGAAACGATTAAACTTTTAAGTTCGCCTGCTGGAGTTATTTTGTATTACTGTGAATATCACACTTTCCCCGCATGTTTCATCCAGTTGCATAATATTTTGCCTCAATGTATGAAGAGAGGAAACCTATTCTGATTTGTCGCTGTATAATTTTTCCTTATTCACTTCAGTGTTTCTTGTTTTATGAGTTGTCTCCACAAATACGAAAACTGCCCGTGCGTAATGCGTTCCATTTTTTGCTCAGATTTTCATTTTGGATAATTTTAGAAAAATTTGGCATTTTCGTTAACGTTACGTCCATAATCATAAGATTTGTGAATACACTGTTCCCATTTAAACACCGAAGCATTTTAGTGTAAGCACGCAGTAATATGATTATGACGTGTTGCTTGATGTGTTTGCGTCACAAATTTCTTGCTTCTCGATTATTTTTTTACGGTTTCACATATCTTAGATTCATTGTGTAAATGCAACTCCAGAGGATGCAGTACTGAGATGTAGCGATCAGGTGATGCCAGATTATTTGCACATCTGATAGTTTGTTTGCACTGACTGTGCGTGTAATACAGAGCGTCAGTATCTGTTTCAATAAGTGCAACTTAAATGGGTTTATGAAAGTGACACAGGTCGACAGGGTACTTATTGGTGGCAGTACTAATAGCGCCATACAGTGTAAAAAATAGTGTGTGTTTGGCCCTTGGGGTGCTAAATGTATATAAAGACAGAATGTTGTTCATTGTGAGAAACATATGGTACACATAAATAAGCTGTTTCGACAAGACGACGACGTCTGTTGTTAAATCTGGTAGTTTATGCATTGTCCATTGGGCTCAGAAGGTTAACAAGCCTAATTTTCAGTTCCACACCCACTCGGGCTCAAAAGGTTAATAAGCCGAATTTTCAGTTCCACACCCAATCTCAAATTGGGAGAAAAAAGCTCAAGAACATAATATTTTCGCAGTTGTTGGCTTATTACAAAATTTTTTCCCTCAGGATTAAGTACCTACATTTTGATAATGATTTCAAAATGTCCCTGCTGAAGACGATTAGAACTACAGATGAAGACAACATGAAACGGTTTATTAATCTCTGCCTAGTTTGCCTGGCCCTGTCTTGGTAAAATTGGCTCTTAGAGCAATAACCACAGTATGAATATCGAGTATGAGATTTTATGAAATGTAGTTTAATAATTACTTGACCCTTAAATTAAGCATATCTATTTACAACATTGCTCACCGCTTCTTTTTCACCATTTTCTCTAAGTCTCCGTAGTTGTCGTAGAGTCCGTTGGTCTTGCCATATTTATTTGAATTGCGTGGGCTACTAGCAAGGTGTTTGCGTGCAATCAGACAGTTAAACTTCACTGTGCACTAGAGCTGCTGCTGTTTATGTATATTCTCACTGTGTTGGCCTGAGAACAGATTTAAATGTCCATATTTATTAATTATATTGACATTTTTTGATAAGGAGGATATATTTTTTCGGGGTATTGTTTTTCTGATGTTTATTGGACCGTGCATCATTGTGATAGCTGAAGAATAAAAACCCAACTAGATGTCACTTGCTATATTTATTCTACTTCTTAGAGACTCAAAATGTTTCGGTCATATTAATGCCCGAAACATTTTGAGTCTCTAAGAAGTAGAATAAATACAGCAAGTGACATCTAGTTGGGTTTTTATTCTTCAGCCGTTGTTTTTCTGTTATCCATACCAATGAAACCCTGGCCACTGCAGCCAGGCATCCATTATTAATGCAGTGCTCAAAGTTTGTAATGTTATTATCCTCATAGTGATCAGTCACGTGAAATTAAAACAAAGACTTTAATTTTAGTTGTGGGAAACCTTAAGTTGTTTAATTCACCAACGGTTTTTTTATGACACTGCCAGATTTTATATTACATCATTCTCGTTGTTCCAGACTTACTTCTGAAGTAATTACTGTTGTATTAGAAAAGGCAGACATTAATGTAGAACTTGGGGTTGGTGATTAGAAGTCTGTGCCGTGGCTCAGGTGGTTAGTCGCCGGCTTCTCGCCTCGGAGACCAGGGTTCTATCCAAGACCAGTCCGTGTGGGATTTGGGATGGGTGAGATGGTACTGGGACGAATTTTTCTCCGAACTCTTCTGTTTATTCTGTTAATATCATTCCACCAGTGCTCTGTACTCGTTCTGTCATCGACCACTAGCGCTATATATTCCTAGCAGTTGACAGTACCATTCAATAACACCCTGAAAGGACAGGCAGAAAGGTATACTTAGCTAATGTTAACGACACTGCCCATTGAATTTACAAGTGTGCTATTCGGTCGTGTGTCCAATAGCTGTCTTTCTGAGTATTATCAGAATGGGCACAGAGTCTGTTCCCTTGATACTGAGCTGTGTACTTGAAGTAAGTTTTTGTAGGATGCTAAACGTATTTCCATACTACATATGCAAAAGCTTATAAGTTGGCAGAATAGAAAACAGCATGCTTGAAAGTAGGTTATTCCAAACTACTGCAAGAGACTTTTGCTGGGTCGTGAACTGCCAGAATAATCAACCAGACTTGGCTGATATTGTTGTAAGCATGCATGTAGCAAGCATTATTTCTGTTTGTGATGCATGATTTTGGGTCATGGACAAAAAGGCTTGAAAACAGTTGTTCTGACGTTGGGTTCTTTGAATCATCGTAGAATAATATATTTGTTTTGTTCCCATAACATCATTATTTGTCTTGCATTGCTTGGGGTATGGTGGAGATGATGTAGAACTTACCTCCATTATCAGAATAATTATACGTTAAAATAAAATTGAAACTGCTGGGTCGGTTGGTTGCTTAGAAGTAGTTAATAAATGAGTCGGTATGTCTGTGGTCAATAGTTACTTTGTGTTAACCCAGCAGTATCTGTGCCCTTTTTTGTAAAATACATCTGAGAACATGGTAGAAATTTGTTTATATATATATATATATATATCTTTTCTCCTTATTATACACGTCTTCCACACCTTCCTCCTCCTCCTCCTCCTCCTCCTCCTCCGAAGAATTGAACCTCTGTGTCTTGTTCAGGGTATTATTGCTGATCTTACTATCTTCAGGTCTCCTAACGTTTCTGCTTCCTGAGTGCATTGTATTTATCTCTCAGGCAGTGTGTTATTTTTTTATTCTTCTCGTGGGTTTTTGAAAATTTAAATGCTCATGAGCGTGTATGCAGCTTGCATCGTTTGTGGTTTTGGTGAAAGAGCGTTTTATTGCAGTATGATATAGAAACTACGTAGAACTTTGTATGCGTTGTTTACGGATTGTTTCTTATAGATAAGACTTAGTAATTTTTTAGTAATTTTATATATTAATTGGTTAAAAGTTAGAGAAAATTTTCGAAGACACTTGTTCACCAAATTTCTGTTCTCGAATATGCGATACTATCTTGCCATGTAAGACGCATCTAGACGCATTCTATTAGTATTCATTCAGTTTCCTGTTTTGTGTTGATGGCACATTTTGTTTATATGACGTAATGTTCTTGTTGGTTACGCTATGCACACTTTTGACATACACGTTAAAATGTTTCGTCAGTGTTTTCCTCCTCGTATGGGACCAGTCATGGTAGCTGTGTCCCGGACGAAACCTGGATCTCTTGGACATTTGTGAGCCATTTTTCCTCATCATCTTAGCTTACCTTATTACATAGAAGGGCCCCGAAGTGCTGACCTCAAGCTTCTAAGCAGGTCTCGCACCTTCTTAAAATATTTCTTGCAGCACGACGAAGCAGTTTCTCTTCGAATATTGTTTTTCATTTCTTGAAATTAGTATATTACGTTGGCTCTTTGCGTTTCTGTTTCATCTAAACCATGCCCCATTCGAGCAAAATGCAAATTTTTTAAATTTTATTTTTGTCCAGAACTGACCTTGTCATTCAAAGTGTTTCCATCGTTCTGTATACCGTTCTTTAATGCGGCAGTGTCGACATGGGGTTCTTTTTTGTACCAAACTAGATGACCTTTATCCGTGACACCCATGTACATCGCAAACGTGTTGCTTATGTGAAAACGCTTTGATCAATAAAATCATTTCTCACACGTACCGTCCCGCTCTGTACAAGTCAACACAGAATGGGCGAAAGTCCTAACATTTTGGCACAGATAAGGTAGCCTAACGCAACTCTTCGCCGACTCGTTTCGCCTAACTGAGTTCGTATTTCGCTATGCTTGGGAAATCCATTAAGGATACACTCTATTTAATAAAGACTGCATTTATTGAATTTACATGTCCAGATTTCGAACATGACATCCCACACAACACGTTTAATTGATCGGTGTTGTAATGACAAATTTTTAAATAGCATTTACGGAGACATAGTGTTTGTCGATATGAAATGAGCACTGTAATAAAATAGAATTAGTTTACAAATTATAAGTATGTGAGTAAAATAATTAATTACTTTAATGTAACAGGTTTCAGAAATTTATGGCTATATATTTCATGTCTGAGAACCTACCGGAATTCCGGTTTTGTTCATACTTTGTATATGTGACCATTTATGTACCGTCATATGAGTGATTTAAGTGTGCAGAATGTATTGAATGGAACTAGCATGTGTGGACATCAGCATACATGATCAGTATTAAGATGTTTCACAAACGGATAAGCAGTTGCAATAATTTGGGTAGTTTTATTGCGTTTTTCTTGGTTTCATTGGGTTTTGTATATGCTGTACTTCCAATCCCGTTTATAGTTTGCTGGTGTTTTCTGAATGTTACTGAGTAACAATTACTGTGCAGTGACATTGCATCCACTTGTTTGGAGGGGTTTATTTTGAATTTGAAATGTACGTGGTGAGAGTGCTGTATGGACGGTGATGATGATGATGCAGGAACATGGTCTTGCAGTTCAAGATATTACTCTGTTGATTGACTATACATGTGTAATTTATAATTGTCATATATATATATATATATATATATATGCAGTCACTCTGAAACACTTGTTTTGTAATTACTTGATGTGTATTCATTTTTTAAACAGTTTTTGCATCGAAATGTTATATATGGGCTTTGTACAGATGACGAGTGATATTGACATACATTTGTTATTGCAAAAATATATTGTGTTGTGGTTGATAATAAAATACATATTTATTATAATTTATTATTTTATTGCGCCCCGTGTACTGGCAAAAGATGTTCTGCACAGTAGCTACTATAGAAAGGAAGGGAGAAATCTTAAGAAGTGGTTGAGAAATGCCAGATGAAGTTGCCTTTCTTTAGGTACTGTTACTATTGAAGTTGGAAGTCCCTGTGTGCAATTAAGCACCATGTGGTGATGACGTATAGGGTAGTGGAGATGTGTTCTTCGCACGACACTACGTGAGGATGAGTGGTCAGACTCACACCCCGGTGGCGTTTCCTCAAGGGAAAAAGACCCGGTAGCCATTTCATGTGGCTGCGTAGATCCCAGACCCGGTGTGGACACAGCGAAGAAGAAAAAATGGATTGCCTCTATTGGTAATGAAATTACGGTTTTGCTGTCGTTGCGCCAGGAGATTAGGCAGATGTTAACACTTGAATGTAGGAGTTTGTGAAGCATGGTCACACTGTGTCCACTTGCTGCACGAATTTTATGAAATCCAGGATTGTTGATCATTCGTACATAAAAATAAGACTTGGTATTCTGTAGGTGGTGACTCTGATGACTACCGTCTTTTGGTAGTGTCTGCTTGTGGTTTGGAAGAAATGTACGGGCGTTATGGAGGAATATATTACCTCTATCTTTACTCTTGTGCCCTGAAAATGGAGGCAAACGTCCCAGCGAATCATCACTAATTTCTGTCTGACAACACACCGTGACATCACAGAAGACGGTACTCTGCGAACAACTGACCCGTTGTGGAACAAGACTTGAACAACGTACTGTCACTTGTCATATTGGTGTAGCTGTAATATTCGAGACGTGTTCTAGAGTATACACTTCGAAAATCTAAGGTTTCTGTTGTTTTCTTGTCTCTAGGGAGTGCAGGTATAGCGTCTTCAAATGGGGAGAGACTCTCATCTTCCAAATCCTTGTATACACATTATTGATAAACATCCAACGCTGTTGTTTAAAACAGGTTATTGACCGAACGTGAGGAGTAGATAACCAAAGGAATACAGAAATGGAAAAATTGCAATTTGAAACATAGTAGCAGAGCAACAATCAGAGATAGCGTCATCGTGTAAACATATTGGCAAAGAAGATAGAGGTCTTCCCAGAAACCTCAATATTGCATGGTAACTGACGAAACAGATTATATAAGCCTACGGATCCGACATGATCTAGAAGAACCAGAGTCTCATGTCGGTTCCTCTTCTGAAAGATCGACAAAATCGGGATAAAATTAAAGCAACAAACATTGTTTAATGTTAGGTAAACCTGTCCTTATTGTAGTGCTCCTTCATCGTGTCTCTGCTGCTGCATACACTTGAATTACATACGATCCATTCACCACGAGCTTAACGTTCGAATGGTTGACAGTTCTGGACACTGGCAACCGTTCAACTATCAGTAGGCTTACTGTACATTATATCCAGGAATTTGCAAATCGAAATTAACAGCTGGTATATGAAATGTAATCATTAGTTGGTTTGGCGGTTTTAGCAGGATTCCCATGGGAATGCATAAGAATGCTCGGTAGAGCATAAGGTGTTTCACTCGGGTGACGTATTCTGCTTGAACCCCAATAGTTGGGTTTCCCAATGCTCACCTGCTCTCTTTCTTTCTCTGTCTCTCTCAAGAATCGTGGGAAATTCCGAAGTTCTTTAACCTTCGTGTCATTGTTAAATATCGCTGTGGTATAACATATGAGAAAATGCCTGAAATGTAAACTTGTATGATTCATCGGGAAGCAAATTGTCGTAAAAGGCAGTGGCAATTCACATACTTGCGTTAAGGCTGTAGAATGCAATCCGCTGTAACGGTAACAATATTGACTCATATTCGGGATATACCCGAATCGAATCTGTAAGTAGTTTATAGCTATCCTCGTTGAGTTCCTAGTTTTTCTTAATTTTTACAGTGAGCGGCGGATAGAAGTTTTTAAATAGTCCCCGAAGGTCCCCTTCCAGTTGTTTACCCATTTATCAGCACGTTCCAACATTCCATGCCATATAATATACACTGCCGTGGTAAGTGGGTCCCTGTCACCACAGCATGGCGAGTCCTCAGGTTGCGGATGGAGGAACGGCCTCCAATATGGTGGGTACCTGCGAATATATTGAATAAACAGTTCTAGACAGCCGACGATGGGTGGTCGTCCCGCTTGGGGGTTTGGCGAGGTGCCAACAACTCAACCTAAAAACGTATCTTGCTACATATCGATCACACAGAAAGCCTCGGACTTGGACTGATACTTTGGATAGGGACAGGTGGCGGGCATTTGTGAGTGCGGTAATGAACCTTCGGGTTGAATAATGTGCAGAGAATTTCTTGACTAGCTGCAAACCAGTTAGCTTCTCAATAAGGACTCTGCACCATGGAGTAAGTAAGTAATTGTATCTACGAGTATAGTCGAAACAGCATCGTTACGCAAACTAGGGACTAATCTGTACACTATTACTGCCGGACGTTAAATTCAACGTTGTCTAAAGTCCGAGGAATCTAATCCTGCTGAAGGCTTTCCAAATTACCTTTGCCCACACCTTAGCGCGTCCAGAGAATTGTTTAAAAACGATGTGATTTGCTATTCCAAGTTGATTTCTGAAGGCTAAACGATTAAAAATATTTTGACGTTTTGCTGACCGTGCATCGCAGTATATTTATCTCAGTATTTAACCAACTTGATGCACAAAATTTGTTTCACAATAAGTATTATTTCATGCCTTTACATGTTTCGAGCACATGTGCTCATCATCAGGAGGTCAAAATTGCATTACACAGC
>Ga0123352_10013060_pt1 | contig 13166 bp, 9 predicted proteins | sample TergutLab28metaG_FD_89700 | JGI IMG/M metagenome (GOLD analysis project Ga0123352, IMG submission 89700) | Labiotermes labralis P1 segment gut microbial communities from Petit-Saut dam, French Guiana - Lab288 P1 | ecosystem: Host-associated > Arthropoda: Insects > Digestive system > Gut ... | reverse complement strand
TTAGCAAGGAACTAAGCCCCCTGATGATGATCTGACAAGATTGAAACATGTCGGAGTGTTTTAAAGTGTTTTAAAAGTGTTTTATGTGAAATTATATGTGCATTCGTTGGTTGATAAATTTTAGTGATTCTACAAAAATGCACGGTGCTACAATAAGATTTATAATCGGATTTTGTTTGTGAATTGTATATCTTTCTTTTAATTGTACAATTTACGTAATACGTGGAACAAAATATTAGTACTGTTAAATTATGAAAGTTTCGTCATAAACTGTTTTTGTTTATTGACAAGTTATTTATACACGCAAGCTTTCAGTTTGACAGATCCTATGTTTATCCTGCTTGCCATCAATGAAATGCCCGAGGCATTATAATACAGTATGTGGGTTGCTGACTTTCGGGAGCTAACCCATTATATTAGGGCAAGGGAACTGACTACTGTAACCAGTGGTCCAGTAAATCAGCAATTCAATTCTACAATCTACTATCCACAACCCAATCAATGAAACGCATTTTTTTCCATTAATCATGGTCACAAACGTTTTCTTCACTGGAATAAATGAACAGATTTCGGAAGAATTTTATGTTACTCACACATTAAGCTAAAGACACTTATTAGATTATACTTTTTAATGTAGAACACTGAACAATACGTTTATTCTTACAGTTCATTACTATAAACACACATTCACTAGTATATTCGTTGTTAACACAAGATTTTTCTATGTCATAATCCGTGCGTTTCTTATATAAAAGTAAAAAAACATAACAAAATTTTAAGTTATCTGTGATTTTAAGAAGTGTTCAAATATAATCCCAATTATTATAACTAAGAAAATAATTACAACATCAGGACAGTAACAACAGTCTTAATTGGAATTGCTATGCATCAACAGCTCTTTCACAACTGCAAATTACGAGTATTATCCGAAATAGACCTGAAAACCAGTCTAAGCAGCAATTCCCATTACGCAGAATCAACAAATTTATGTAGATTTGTTCTTAATTAAATTACTATGATTTAAATTACGAAACTTGTTTCATCTGTCCTAAATCGCACATCAATACAACGAAAATGTATTTGCAGATAGAAACGGTATCAGTATTGCTGTAGCACCATTTTTAATAAGGGGTTTTAGAAATGTCCTACTTGTCTGTGTCTGTAGTATAAATGCAGTGAATGTTTCAGGCTGTGAAGTTCAGATGATGAATTCAAATACTAATGAGGATGCTATTCCTTAATGCATAAAAACACAAAAGCAATTAATTGATTTGCATGAAATTAAATGGAACTTACCTTGATGATGAAAATGTCTTCTTTGACACCCCAGTAAGATGGATGTGATGCATTGCTCGACAAATGAAGTGAAATATCACAAATTTAGACAGACAACTGAGACCAAGATGTGGCTCTTTGATTACTGGCATAATTAGGAAACACTCGTCTTCCGACCGTGAAGTGTAGAGGCTGCTTACCTAGTGAAAATAGGGACCAAGGGAACAAACAACATGAAAGAATTACATTTTCTAATAACTTTAATGATGGCAAACATCGCTTCGTGAATTAAACAGGAAATCACAGATGAAGCTTATAGTCCTCACATCGAACATAATATTTTGAATAACATGACTTCGACTTTAACTTAAGAAATATTCTGATGTGTGGTTGACAGTGCGTCATAATTCAGTGCGGATAAGAGACCAACTAGATGCCACTTTTGTGTTATCCTTTATTTTCTCCTTTACAAGTTGCTCAACATGTTTCGGACAAATATGTGCCCATCTTCAGGAGCTGACGACTGAGTAGTGTTTTTGCCAGTTATTGGTATTGTGCCGTGGTTGCAGGAAGGCTGTCACAACCGGTTAGCAGGTAGTGTGTCCATTGAGGAACTCCTGAATGGACACACTATTTGCCAACCGGTTCTGACAGTCTTCCTGCAACCACGGCACAATACCAGTACGTGGCGAAAACACTACTCAGTCGTCAGCTCCTGAGGATGGGCACAAAGTTGCCCGAAATATGTTCAGCAAATTGTAAACGAGAAAATAAAAGATAACACAAAAGTGACACCTAGTTGGTTTCTTATCCACACTTAAGAAATATTATATTATGAAAGGCTGTTTAATCTACAGAAAATTGTTGGTAACTGTGTTGTAGTAAATAAGGTAACTACCGTTCCTATACTTATTAGCTGTCACAAATATTGAGCAATACTAACTATGTAAACGTGAGAGAGATATTGATCGATTTTTTGTATTTTTAACAGACAGACACATGGTGATGACTATAAATATTCGAAACAAATGAAGGGTTCTTTTTTAGAAATCTGCTAATGTTTAAATTTTTTTTTTCTAAATTGGTCACAAAACGCATCCTTTTCTTTTGTATTAGAATTTTAATGAACATTGCAAGTATTTCCGTAGAATATTTAGTCATTATTCACACATACGTTGGATGTTGTCATTTTGTTACTAAAACTGTGCTGTACCTTTGTATTGTTTATTTATATATTCGAGGTAATTTGTAATTAGAATATTACTGTTTAAGCCTGTGCTTTAACATATCGAGATTATAAACCTTATTGTTGTACCGTGCATTTCGTAGAATCGAGATTAATTATTACATAATTCACTCGCTTTCCTTCAGCTTCATTTATTCGTGTCTAAAACCATTTCATGCGAAGTATGTAGGGCATGAAATACGTAGGGCATGAAATATCTGTTGCATTATCCTTAATTTGTGGCTCGAAAAATTTTCTTTCTCTGACGCCAGATAAACACGACTTGCGCTCATAATATTTGTAGTTCTTCGTATCAAGATATTTTGATGTTCAATTCTAACAAAATACGGATAGGTGGACAAATGTCAGTCAAATTCAGGAGTATTAAACTTCATAAGTACCTGTTTAGCGATTTTCAAGTTTTTAAAGCGGGATGCTGATGAAAGGATGGTTTGTCGGTTGAAGAGATTTTAATAGGCCCTCCTTAGAAATGTGGATGCTGTTAATAAGAAATAGACTTAACCTACACAGATAATAAAATCGATTTCTCACATATTTTACTTTCTCCTCTCGCATTATTACGCGATTTATCATCCAAGATAGGTGTCACACGACACGCCAGAACGCAAATAATTCTGAACAATGACGGTTATACAAGTTTTCTTTTCAATCATTGTTTTCTGAGATCTCGAAGCGCAAATTTGAAGCCATGCTGTTAGTTTCGTCGTGCCTAGTTGTCCATTCGTGTGTTCAGCCTCATGTAATATAGCGAGAATAACTGAAGGAATCTGACACTCTGGAGTCTGAGGCATTCGTTATTTATAGTTTTGACTTAACTGGACAGAAATAGCAGACACTAAACATGATTATTCATCTTCGACGACTCTCTGACTTTCTGACCCCTAATGGTCATTTCTGGGGGGTTTAAGGGATAAATGTGCCGCACTGGCATTTCTATTTTCCAGTTGTAGCAACACTGGTCATGATTGCTAGGTCAAGCTAACACCAGTCTTTCACACTTAGTCTGAGCTGCTTATAACTACGAACTACATATTCTGCCGAGTGTTAGAATGGCGATAACTGCTGCAATAATTTGAATAGATAGACAACTGAGGTCAACGGCCCAACCTCATAATGCATGGCATTAAAATGTGCGACTGGCTATGTGAAATGAACAAATCCTGGAAGACAGGAGCTAGTAAGGCAAATCACTATTCAGAAACAAATGGAGGAGGACAACTGAAGCGGTCGAAACCTGAAGCGGACTGAAAAGAAGAAGAGCTACTTGTTTCTAATGTAATTTTTGCAAAAGTGGGTTTATATCCGTCGTCGTCTATTTTGTTTGAAAATACAGAGTCCGGCAGAGAAACCTGACGATTGTTAAGTTACAATAAAATGAAATGTATACCATCTTTTAAAGTGAATTTATTGCTAAAATTATCTTTATCTGAAAGCATTTTAATTACAATATTCACTTCGTGAATATGGTTTCTGTGAGGTGGCGTCCCTTGTTGTCAACACATTCCCGCAAGCGGAGGACTTCTGACAAAAATCTGAAGCAATCGTTCGATGTTCCCAGGAGTTCTAAGTGAAGGCTGTCTTTCTGGACGTTTTCTTTTTGCGGAAGACGCTGTTTCTCTGAAGTTTCTCACCCACAACAGTACTGTATTGCGACTATGGACACTGTCGTTCCGATGAATAATGAAGAGTCGACGAAATATCCGCTGACTCACAACGCCAGAGCGGTTGTATTAGAAATACGTCTCCACAGCGAAAGCCCGATGCTGTACAGACCATTGCTCCATTGCAACTGAAATGCTTTGAGTCTCGCTAGAAGGACGCTCAAGGACAAATTCCCCACGCCAACGATTCCAATCACAGCTGTGTTGCAAAATAGTCATGTATTTCTGCCGGGTCCTCTATATTTCAGGCGGAAGGAGTACCCAAAATAAAATTCATGTTTACTCTCACTTGCTAATCACAAAAAACATTTTTACTTAAGTCAAATAACGAGAAGTATGCAAGACGACCTACGAAAGTCGGTCAGAAAATCAATTTAGCATATTTGTAATTTGAGTTATTTAATTGCAGCTCAAATAAAAAGAGTTTAGTTTTAGTTTAGAATTTATACACTACGAGAAAGTATTTGACAATGGAAAATCGTGTGTGTGTTTTTGTGCCCAACTTCACAATACTTTCGAAGTAATGTTTCAGATTTTATTGGGTGACAAATGCTTTAAAATACGTTACAAAGAAAATAAATATTCTATATCAAAAAACATTTTCCTAAGACATGCATTCTGGAGTTATAATCAAGAGTACAAAAGTGCCAGAATCCATACTTTATGATTACATTTTCTACATTGATGATCACATTTTCTGGGAAAAAACACCGTGCAGTTTGACAGAGAGTTCCTAATATTCTGAAAAAAACTACTACTTCCATCTTCAGAGAAGAAGGGGCCACGAAGAAGGAGGGTTCAAATTCAATAAAACGTTTTGTATTTATCAACGAAGCTACACTGGAAAACACCTAAGACTAATGCTCATTAACTTCATGTTCACAAACGTGAAAAACTTAAATCTCACACTTCCCAACTTGTTGCCTTTTTTATGTTCTAACACAACTCGCATTTCCCCTCAAATTTGTGTTGGAATGTGAAAGCTATTTTGAGTTCGGGCTTAAGGGACGAGGTAACAGGGGAGTGGAGAAAACTATGTACTGAGTTAGACAATTATTTGTACTCCGCACCAAATATTATTCGGGTGATCAAATCGAGAAGAATGAGAGGCGAGGCGAGGCGAGGCACGTGGCACGTATGGGAAGAGAAGAGGTGTATACGGTGTTCTGGTGGGGAAATCTAAGGAAAAGGGACCCCTTGGAAGACCCAGGCGTAGATTGGAGGATAATATTAATATGGATCGTCAGTAAGTTGGTTGGGGCAGGAAATGGATTGATCTGGCTCAGGATAGGGGACAGATGGCTGGCACTTGTAAAAGCGGTAGTGAATTTTTGGGTTGCGTAAAATGGGAGCAGTACTTGACTAGCTGAGAACCGGTTAGCTTCTCAAGAACAAGTAGGTAAGTAAATAAGTAAGTTAATTACACATGATATTTCAACAGCGTTACATACCATTCTGAATTCCGTGATACCAAATCTAGCGAACACCTTAAAGTCCCATTCCTTTAAAATATGACTTTTTGAAACTATTTTCCTAACTTTGCCTAAGTCTTTCAAATGGTCCTTCCACCTTCCCCATTCAGCATGCCAAATTAATCCTCTGTTTTAATGAACTCGATATTTAAAACCTTCACTCTAATTATTAGTTGCGGCAAGTTACTGGCTCGTAGTTTGAAGCTTAACTCGTAACGTCAAATCATATTCTCGGTTTTTCTCGCAGTTCTGTCTGATGAAATGATGCCACAGGATATTAAACCCCTTAAACCCCAGCGATTAGTAAATGTACTGCGAAGATTGTTATTAAAGGCTGTGATCTGGGATATATCGTTTTGTGTTTTCAACTTTAAAGTAGAAAACAGCATGTACCTTCCGTTAACACAACAGTTTGTTGGCACTACACAGTATATTTTGAAAGTGTCTGGGGAAATATTTTAAACTTTTCAATCCGATAAAACTCCAGTTTTTCGATATTCGCAAAACATAGAGTAAGGATGTTACAGCACTAAATCTGAGTTTGATTGAAAAATTTTAATATTAAAGATTTAAATTTGGTCGATATTTTGAGAATAAGATTTCAGACACTTTACATTATAATTTAAAACTTTTTGGCGAATTTTGTTGTGACCTCACTTCTATAAAAAATTTCTTATTTGAGTTATGTTAAAATCAATATACATTTCCCTCAAAGTGGAATTCTGTATTTTTTTGGGACATTCTGTATTTTTTTTGGGACATTCTGTATTTTTTCGTCCACGCCGAAAACCAAAGTATACTTGCCTTGTTTTCAGAATAGTGGTCTGCTTGTGTTTTTAGTTTTCTCTTTTCTCTCCTTTGTTTTTCTTTGTTATTCGATTTCCTAACTCACCAAGTCACTCCGTAGGCAACACTTCCTTAAGTACGTGCTCTCCGGAAGAATTCTCCTTACACCTTTTCGTAAGCATCTCACTTTAAAGCTGCATGCGCGCAAATTTACACTAAACAAATTAAGTTATATTTATACCCCATTCACTTCAATGTTTTGACTTACCAAGCTATTTCAGTTTGTCAGGCATTGCTACTAAAGCCGTATATACACTTACGAGTATTACTTGTACTTCTACACAAATGTACCAGCTCTATCTCTATACAGTCCACTGAATAAGCAAAGTGCGAAGTTCTTAAAGTAACGTCCTGTAATTAATTTACCGTAAGGTCAAAAGGACTTGTCAATACTTTGTTTTCAATGGCTTCGTACTCTAAGCACATAACCAGTGTCTAGTTACCTCTGGCGTGCTTAAAGTGCAAGAAGCCAGAATGCCCATTCATTTTTTACATTCTGTACCCTGTTTGAGGCCTCATACAGAATTCAGTAAAGCTCTAGTGGCACAGTCATTCTGTTCGTCAGTCCCCAACGACAGAAACTCCCTAAGTAACACTGAGAAATTCGATTTTATAGAGAAATTGCACAACTGATTGCCCAAATATTATATTACTTCGTTTGTATGCCTGTATGACAAAATCTAGGGACGCCTAGAGTGCATTCATTTTTTTTAATTTCAGAAACAAATAATAGGATTTTAAAATGCATTTGAACCAAAGACAAGTTATTTATACTCCACCAGTCACAATGAAACCTGGCGCAATGTGTCCATTAAAGGTATGTTTTCATAAAACAAAAGTGGCTGCTCAACCCCACCAAGCTTGATTTCTTTTGTGACTAGATTATTTCAACCAACGTGAAAACTGTAACACTAGCTTTGAATTTATGGCAATTGCAGAAGTAAAGTCTTTTTTAAAAGAACAAAAATAATTTGGTATATGTAAAACAGCTGTATTTACAGTGGAAGCCATGACGTTCATGTGAGAAACACTCGAATAACACCAACCCAATTGTAGTTCAGCTATTTACGTGAAGGTCATGGTGAACAAACAAAAACATTTTACAGTTTTGCCATAAACTCTGGAGGTTTATGGAGTGATTACTGAGAAGAATATTCTGGAATGGGAAGACCGGCAGTATGGTCTAGTTCCGGTGGACCATACTACTTCCTTTTGAAGGTAGTAGGCACCTCCAAAACAAAGGTAAATGTATAGTAGACTATATGGCGCCATATCCCAGAAGTCAAAATTCAAAATGTTTGCTGTGTTTGAACACACATTACGTCACGCTTGCAGCTCGTTGACACTTGCTTACAAAACACCGCAACTCTCCATAATAAAAAGACGAAATATTTTATTGCACGAATTTGATATCCCAAAGAAATTTATCATGAATTAATTCTTTAAATTTGTTTTTTCATGTATTGCATAGTAGAGCTGTAGTATGTAGAGCTGTAGTACGTAGATATACGACAATGGAAGTTTCATACGCTAATGTTGGAATGACACATACTGAATATATTCATTATGTTCAATTAGAAGAAATATTTCAGACGGGAACATTTATTTTCCGCGTCACAGAGTTTGTACATTAGATGCTAGAAGTAGTAGCGTATGTATGTATGTATGTGTGTGTGTATGTGTGTGTGTATGTATGTTAGGTACTAGAATAAACAATTGTGCAAGAATATAAAATGTTCTACACCTGCTTCTACGAAATATTCTTTACCTGCCGCATTCCCGTCAGACCTCACTGCATAGTCTATTCAACCTAGGAAAGAAAATGAATTTTGTAACCGCTTTTTTGTATCAATAATCTGTTATTCTCTAACTAACCAAAAAGCTTTGAAAAGCGTTATAAACACCATACCCAACAAAATAAAGCAAATCTTATTTATTTATTGATAATTTGAAGATGGCGTCAGTAAGTCAGGAGTGGAAACAACGTGGTTTTCTCAAGGTGCACGTAAAAAGTAATTTACAGGTGGTTTATGTGCACATGGGGCTGAACGTGAAAAGGAGTTTTAAAACATTTTCTGAAAGAAGAAGTCTCGTGACTAAAAAATTAAACAATTTTATTTGAATTTAGAGAAATAAGGAGCCATTAAGCAAGGAAACGACTTTCATTTTATTAAGACATGGAGCTTACCTTAGCCGCCTCCAAAACTGCTGCTCCCAAAGATCATCAAGAAAGGTAGGAAGGTTAGTGAGACGTAAAATTGGGAAGAATGTGGAAGCGAGCTGTCATAGACTAATTAAGGAACTACCCTGAAATTTTTCTGACAACAGAGAAAAAATCACGGAAACACATGAGGAAAACTGGGACTCGCCTGAGACTACAACTTGGGAGTCCCGCTTGTGAATCGAGTGTGTAGTTGTTAGGAGGACATTTCTTGAACTTCTATTACTGCATCTAACTACCTACACAATTTTATCCCACAATAAGAGAGTAAGACTCACTAATACACGGCGAACATCGTGACTTTCTAGAATTTCATCTGAGTGGGTCTTTATTGAAGTGTTCAAGTTATTGACTGGTTTGTTGCTTTGGCAAACAAGTGCCTGTTTTTCCAACGTGTCGTACAGATTTGACTTTTGCTGCATTTATTTGGCTGATACTGAATGAGCTACACATTATGTTGGAATCTCTTGGTATCTACGATTTTCCATTGAAGTTTTCAGACTCTTGTTTATTGTGCCCACCCGATGACACACTGATCTGAAAGATTTTATGGCTAGGTTTTTCTATGAATGATTAATAACCACCGACGGAGCAAAAAAGAACATCCATAAAAACGTAATGATCACCAGATCCTCGTCCGCTATTTATGAACTCTTTCAACGTAGAGTGCAACAAGACTTTCTTTTGCAGACCCTCCAAATTACATGCCAAAAAAAACGATGTGACATGTTTGTTCGTGAATATTGAGGAATGTACACAATGTTGCTTGAAATGATTGAAGTCTAACGCAATTGGATTACACTGAAACTGAGACAGTTCCTTATATGTTGGCTATTTAAATTGCAACAAGACTAGGTGTGAATTCTGTGGCCGTTCTAAAGTGATAGTCCAATCCAGCATGGTGCAGTGTTCAACACCGAAATGAAGTGACGCATGTATTTCAAGAACACCCAGGTTTTCTTCAAATATTTCTCGTTACAGCAGAAAATATTATGAGGGTGTGGTTGTGGGACACATTTTGTGACACAAATCCGCTGTCATTCACTGCATGGACACCTGTCATATTCTGTCCTATTTTGCAAGATATAATTGCCCCCTCTTGATAGTTCCCGTTCTTCTGGATGCTGCACCGATTAATGTGTCTTTTCATGCATGTTGAATAATCCTGTAGCAATAACTGTTTTTGCATCTTCGAGGTGCTTGGGAGCACAATAAAATTGTTCAAATCAAATTTTATTAAACCAGAAGCTCTACGAAGCTACATGTATATGAATTTTAGTTGCCTCAGACTCTGTTTAGGTTGGGTTTCATGAAATCTGCAATTCACTTCTTATTAGCTGCCTTCGTATTACGAATAAATATATATGCTTCACTTTGTTCTGATCTGCTATATTATAGGCAATATCAGGGTAATATAGAAAAATCTCTTGATTAATGAAAGAATAATATATACTTCATAATACCCACAATACATTTCTTCCTAATGTAGTATATGCTGGAAATATCGTTTTACACTTAGCCATGTAACGTCCTTTGATTGGCCGTAGACTTATGATGCCAAATTTACAGAAACTCTTGTTTAAGAATATTTTATGGAATATTAAAACTGAAGGATGCTTCTTTCAAGCCAACTCCATCTTGCACTGTTTCTATCTCTGCTAGCAAGCCCATGTCTCTGTATTTATCACACAGACCCATTACTTCCGATTTTCTTGCTTCTGTCTTTGTTATCTGCAAAATACCATAATTACGTTTCCTGTAATACGGACTTCAGCCAAATTACATGCTCGCACAGAAGTACAAATACAGCAACATTGAAACTCTATCCAAAGAACGTCTAGAGGATGGTACGTAACGTCCATTTGAAGTTGTGCCACAGAATATAGGTCATCCGTCTCCTCGTAACTTACGAGCTGCCGGTAAATCATCCGTAGCCTTTTTTTCACGATTCGTATTCCGTTTATACATAAGCATCCGAAACATCTCAAATTTAAAAATAACTAGAGATTTGTACTTCCGATAGAATCAGCTATGGTCTACTGTCTTGCAAAGCAGCGATAGCTCTGTCGGTGTATTGACTACAATACGGGATGCGGATGGAAGAATCGTTGTTATATTTCGGACAGTGGAAAGATGTAATTCTCTTCTCCAAAACATCCAGAATGGCAATGCAGCCCACAAAGCCTACTAGTTGGTGAGCAGTGCGAGTTTTGGTGACCAGATGTGAATCTCTCTGGGTATAAAGCTGAACACTTCCCTCCATCTAGCACCAAGACCAAAAACGAGTGACGCTCCAGTTCTAATCCCCATACGCTTCCACCGAGTGGATATGAACCGTCTTGGAGAGTAAGAGCAAATCTGTGCATGTCCTTGTAGGTACAGGATCACGAAGACGTAAGGATGAGTGAAGGATTGGTTGCGGTCACAGCCGCAGGACTAACGGCAGAGCCGGTCGGAGCGTGACGGAAAACAGAAAAATTCAAGTAACTACAATTACTGAATGTTATGGCTTCTCGGGAAAGACTGTGCTCCATGTGGTTAGTTAGTTAGCTAGTTAGTTAGCAAGGTAGTCAGTCAATCAGTATAATAACTGAACTCTATCGGACCGACATAAAAGTGCCGCGTTAGCTCACGAGAGTATGTACGGTTATACTTGGGTTTATCGTGTCTTTCTGCCGTGTATTTGTGACAGAAAGTGGACACTCTTAGCGAGTTAAGATTTATGGCAAAATGCACTCTGCCACATGTTTTAAAACAAGCAAGAGAAATTGCTCCCTCTACTCTTTAACCATATCTCTTTCCTGGAGGTATCCTGGAGGACAGAAAGAGGTCATTGGACTTTAATACTACAACGATGGCATCCCCAAGAGGGACTGTTTCTGCTCTCTAAACTGGAAAATAGAGGACACTGGGGTGAAATTAAACGACCATTCTCTATGGCAGTCCTGGTCAACCCGCAGCTCGCGGGCAAAATGCCTTCCGCGACGCAATGTCATTTTGCCCCTTGAGACATTTGGAATGAGAAAACGTCTTTTAACGCTTTCTCTGGCAAAGCCAAGATAGAACGCCGGAGAAATTCCACCCGTTTCCTGGAAAATTATGGGACAGAGTTTACCACAATTTGCAAATTCCTAAGTGACCTTACCATAGCTACTAGTTAATCATGTTAGCGGTAGTTCTGAGGGGAGGGGATTAAAATAAATCTGTAGGCGACAGCGTATGTGTACTGTTGGGAGGTTGTGCACGGTGACAGGACTGTTGGATGTGCAGACATGAGTGGCGGCTCTCGAATATTGTCATTGCTGGTCTTACAGTTGGTGTGCTGTGCAGAAGAACACAGCCGAATTAAAACTACACAGTGTGGAGACAAACTGTTGGCTTTATTGTTACAGGATTTCAGAAATGGGGGCCCACCTCTTTAACTGTAGGTTTTGTACTGTAGGTCGGACCGATTGTCTCAGTTTCTAGGCGAACATTTTTGACGTTGTTTCCTGTGCTTTTCATCTTACAAATAGTATTGTTTATAATGTTAATGAAGAATAAGACCATAGTGAAGAGCTTAATGATCTGTTCTCCTCATCCGATATTGTTGGGGTGAGCAAATCGAGAAGAATGAGAGAGGCGGGGCATGTAGCATGTATGTGGGAGAGACGAGGTGTAAACAGGGTTTTGGTGGGAAAACCTGAGGGGTAGAGACAACTTGGAAGACCCAGGTGTAGATGGGAGGATAATATTGAGATGGATCTTCAGGAAGTGGGATGTGGGGTATGGACTGGATCGATCTGGCTCAGGACAGGGACAGGTGGCGGGCACCTGTGAATGCGGTAATGAACCTTCGGTTTCCATAAAATGCAGGGAATTTCTTTACAAGCTGAAAACCGGTTAGTTTCTCAAGAAGAACTCGGTTCGGAAGTTTGTTAACCTTGACTTCCGAACGATAACATCCACAGACCTAATGTCATGTCGATACGAAGATGAAAACCGCAGCGTCAATAGAGAATACACAAATACATTTAAATATAAATACGAGTCGTCTCCTAATGCTTGGAACCCACAACACATTCCATTATTATAACATCCCTTACTTTAATATTCCATATAAAATAATATCTAACTTCCACTAAATTAAATGTTAATAGTGTTATACAGTGGAATAAAATTTACTTCAAATTTTATGTCTTATACGAGATCTCGTAGGTAACAATAACAGTAGCTTATGTTTATTGGACCGTGCATCATCTTGAAAGTTGAATATAAAGAGACCAACTTGATGTCACTTGCTTTATTATTTCATTATTAATGCTCAACACGTTTCGGATGTCAATACATCCATCCTCAGGAGCTTGCGACTTATTTGTTGAGTTATTTCATGGGTTGTATTGCTCTGGTACGATGTGTGTTGGTGTTACGTTGTGGTTTGGCTGGGGTGGTGTGGTATCCGGATA
>Ga0123352_10013059_pt1 | contig 13167 bp, 7 predicted proteins | sample TergutLab28metaG_FD_89700 | JGI IMG/M metagenome (GOLD analysis project Ga0123352, IMG submission 89700) | Labiotermes labralis P1 segment gut microbial communities from Petit-Saut dam, French Guiana - Lab288 P1 | ecosystem: Host-associated > Arthropoda: Insects > Digestive system > Gut ... | reverse complement strand
TTTTTTAAAAGACATGTTCTTCTTTTTTAATCAAAAACAGGGCCGCTTTTCAGAAAAAAGGAAAGAAAGCTCACGGTGTAATATCTCCCCCCCCCCCGACCATATCTTCAGCGTTAAGAAATTGTACATTAAATGACTAGATCCGTGAGAATGTAGTCCGTGTAATGACTAAGCTACGGACTGGACAGTCCAGGTTTCGATTCCCAGTAGGGGTTAGAAACTTTCTTCTTCTCCCAATTGGCCAGAGTGGCTCCAGGGCCCACCCAACATGCTACTGAAGGGGGACCGGGGGTAAAACAGCGAGGCCCTTAAGATGGCCACTCACCTCCATCACCTAGCGCCAAAGTTACAAATGACAGTTTGGCGCAAACAGGGACAACTTCACCCAGACGTACGTCCTTACTGCTGTCACACACTAACGTCATATGTTGTCCTAAAGGGCACACGAATGAGAAGAGTTATACTTCTGCTCCCATATATCTCCACAGTGTAGACAGGAACAACTTTACCTGTACCTGGACCCTTGTGTTGTGTGCTCAGTCATCGAAACCATTATATCAAAATAACAATGAGAGAGGAATCACATACACATTGTTTATACAGAGCGAATCGGGGGAAGATGAGAGTTGGGGGGAAGACGCCTCTGGGCTTGCAGTTTCTATGTTCACCCTCAACTGGCAACCCCGACTGCAGACATGGAAGAGGTATGCTGCTGTAAAGACAGCCATTATACAACGCGTGTTATTCAGCCACACTGTGTGTATGCAGAACTGTGTGTCCACCGAAATCGGTGAGCACATGCTTTGCAATATCACGTGTCCAGTTGTTGTATGTGAAAGCACAAATATTACTGACAATGAAGCAATGGTTCCTGGTGCGCCAGTTGCTTTTGTGGGCACTCACAGCTCGCACATCTCTTCGAGAGCAAACAAGCGTGGCATCTTCCCCTGCTGTTCGGGGTAAGATGCCATGTTGACATGAACAGTTTATTGACTGTTCTTACGCCTGACAGGAAATGGTGCAATAAGAATACAGATATTTGCTGTATGACACAACAGGGCCATGCCGCGTGAGTGCGTACGGAACACAGAATGCTATTCCTGGTGGAAAGGAAACCTCTTTTTTGCGTCTCAGCAAGTGAAGATAGTAAAAAGGACATTGTGGAATGCTGTAATATTGTTACGCATTATCCAAGAAAATCCTTACGAAAAATTCCATAGTACTGCATCACATGTGAGCCGTAACCTGTTTCAATTAATAATCATTTTAAAGTACCAAATACTCTACTCGGAACCCAAAAACGTGAATTTCCAATAAAATCTCTATTTTCATATAAGCTATTTATTTAATTGCTTGCGATAAAATAGAATTTTCTTTTCTCCAAATTGTCCAGATCGGCTTCGGGGCCACCCACCCTCCCATTCAGTGGGTACCGGAGCTTTTGCGGGGTAAAGCGGCCGGGATGTGATGTTGACCACTTACCTGTATCATCGCCAAGGCTAAGAGTGAATTGAGCCGTATTTCTTACTCCCCCTAAACGCCTTCATCATGTGAACAGGGACTTTACCTTGTCATTACTATCTGTTAGCATGATGTGGAAATCGATATGGTCCTTAACTGCTACAGCAAGCAGCGCTGCGCGCCACAGATAATTGTGATCGCATTTTGCCTAACGATAGTGTACCTCTGCCTAGCAATATGATACCTGCTCGTCACATACCCCACTTCACGGTAATTACAACCATCACTGTCCGCTTGCTTTTTATTTTCGCCACTTTGTTTGGACAAACCTATGATCCACCTGCCACCCGTGTGCCCACTGGACACCGGAGAGTTTTTCTCTGGGGGTAGTGTGGCCGGCGCACCCACCTAACCATACACCCCCATGTAGAGCCGAAGTTAAGAAAGAATGCAGCTAAACCTCCACTCCCCCGTACGTCGTTCCTCGGGTGGTTCTTTTAATTAAGCTCTGGACACCTTTATCTTCTACTGTCGCTTATTTACACCAACAAGATGTGAAGTAGAACTGCGCATTGTACGTTGAAAAGCTGTCTGTAGCTGTACGGCAGATTGCTACGCGCCCCACACAAGAGCCTTGTCAGGCCGGCATTCAGAAGAACTCGCATGTGGGTTGCTCCGGTTCGTGTGCGCCTGTCCTGAACATTAGACTTCAGTACCTCCGTGTCTATTCATGCATGTTGAGGAGATCCGCATCCCAGACCTGCCAACAACTTATGTGTCAAATAAAACAAGAGTGAAAATCTGTTCTTCGTGATTTTGCAAACGTCATTGGCCTCGATGTTCATGAATCACAGGAAGTCGATTCGGCTTTAAAGTAAGGCGGGTCTTAAACATTGGAGCGATACGAATCTGCATCAAATGAACCTATCGAATTTTAAGACAGATCCTCAATACAAAACTTCACAGAAATCCGTGTAGCAATTTTCCTGGCGAAATTTGCGAAGTCGATCTCCCTATAACGCAGTCACACTGTATGAAGAACGCTGAAGAGAACAGGATTATTTTTTATATTAATCAGAATTATGGGCAATAATAGAGCAGAAGCTGTTCTCACTTCGAGATCGAAACAGAATTACATTCATATTAATTACAGAATAACAATATTACAGACAAAAATAAGTGATAGCTACATGTTGGAAGGAAATGTAACCAGAAGTATATTTTATTTCTTTATACTTCATTTAATAGTGTACCAAGTGCAGTGTTGTGTGCGGACTCGCTTAGACACGCACACATTTAATGTTACATGCGAATTTTGAGGCGCCTTAGCAAGTCTCCAACAGAGACTAATAGCTTCGTCTTGCCTGCCCGTCCGTTCACATGGAAGAACTCGGCTCCCACTGCATGTAGATGTACTCGTAGTTTCGTGAAATTTTACATTGCGAGCTTTCGTTAATACAGAGTGATCAAAAAGTATCTGTGCACCTGACTCAGTGTATTCGAACAATCCACACACAATTGATGATTTGAAGATGGCCGTCACAGAACACATTCGGAATGTGGACCGTGCTATACTGAACACGGTCTTCTAGAACACAGTTCGGCGTGTCAATAAATATCTGGAGACTGGCGGGGGACACTTTGAACATTACTTGTAACTTTCTGTATTGTAATCATCAGGTGCACAGAGACTTTTTGATCACCCTATATATATATGGAGCGAAATTGTCACTAAAATTGCGAAACTTAAGTTTATTCTCCTTGTATAATTTTCGTCCACGTCTTGAAAATCTGGTGTTTAATTTAAAGTGCATGGAACTTCTGCTTTATTCTTCCCTATCGAAACTAACGCCGATAATGACCGCCATTACCACTGCTATTTTATCATTGGCGTATGTTTTCTAGCCGTGATCATTTAAGCCAGTCATAACCACAAATAAATTGATAAGAACTATACTTACGTGGGAATTGATACGGGATTAAGAACTGTAAAGTTACAGAGTTCATGTACATGTATTTCATCATTTTGAGATGACGTGGTTTCAACACTGCAGATAACCTACTTGTTGCCGTTGTTCATACTATAGTACAGTAATACTTGAAATATGATTCGTCTGTCTAAATTACTTTTTTTACAACGTCGTATCTCAGCTGAGCTTAGAGCACATATTGGCTTCTTTCTTTCTTTTTCTCGCCGTGATCTCCTCTGGCTGTATGTCGCCCTGTACCCGTGATGCTAATATAAATACCATTCTAATAACGGTGCAAATACAGTACTGTATTTCCTGGAGTTTAGAGTGATCGTAGCTTCGTTTCTTGCGACTCGTAATGGTTTTGTAAGTCTCGGACAGACAAATTCGTTCCGAACAGTACTTTTGTCGGATTGTAGTATCGTAATAATGTAGTTCCGAATAGTTTATATTCTCAAAACAGTATTAATTACATCAAATAATGTGTACTTTTAACGTAACTTCGTAGTGAGATCTTCAACGTTTAACTGTGAAAAATGTTAAGAGGGAAGATTGCCGACGGTAAAAAGGAAGTCCAACAGCACGTGACAGGGGAACAGTAAGATCGGGCCAATTTTAGTGACACCTGACCTCTGTATTCTATGGTATAAATGAAGCACGTTGTTGCGAGTAATTTAAATATTGTGTAAGGTTATTTGAGGACGCTCTTTCGACTGCAGAAGTTATTGTGTTGAATGAGATAAAAATTACAATGAATTGTAATGTGGGTAATGATCTGGAAGGAATGGTCATAGTGTATTTGATGATACTGCCTCTGCATTCGCCTACGGAAACTGGAGAATACCAATAAGAAATCTTAGTATGGTGCACGCCCTGGTTAGTGATCTAACTACCTACCTTGTTACCGCTACACTAAACTGCTTGGTGAAAAATGGTCTTTTTACTCGTTATTTTCAGAATTTAGCACTGCCTGGGTTGTACACTCCCAGCACTTGTCCTGCAGATACTCCCATGACGTCAGACACTTCGGGGTCTACTCAGAGCAGCAACGACCTTGTCACTCCAGACGATGATCTGTTCAAGAGACGGCATCACCAGCAACTGATCACTCCGACAAGCAGCGACCTAGCAACACCAGACGATGACATGCCAAAATCGTGTCTGAGGAGGCAACAGGTGACTCCAACCAGCAGTGACCTGGCAACACCTGAGGAGGAAATAATGAAGACCTGCAAGCTGAGGAAGCACCAGCATGTATTGGGCAAATTGTCCTGGGAGGACCGGCCTGTGGATTCCAGAGAGAAAGTGATATCTGCTGGAGCCCTGTTGACAAGCCTCAAGTCAGCGGCTCTTGCAGACCCCAGCATGTTATGGCTCCCTCTGCAGAGGCCACGGTCACTGAACCTTCAGCTTCGTGGTAACACTACCGGTCAGCAGGTAGCAGCACTGGCAGCTGTTACAGCAAATAAATGTTGCCAGCATCGCCACAGTAGACCTCTAATTGGTAAGCTTTATATAGGGGAACTTCAAATATATCTGTGTAAGTTCCCATTCACACATTTCTTCCAGGGGGATTCATGCACCGCAGAAGGACATTGCAGGTGGCTAAGAATTACGTCCATTTCTTGTTGCCACCATAGCTCAGATTATTATTCACCAGTTTTTCACCAATTACAATCCAGGACTATCCATATGAAATTTGTTATGAGCATATAGTGGCACTCGGATAGTCTTTTGTCCTTGTACCTCAATTTACCCCTCTGTCACCTTCAGGGACTGGTATAATATCCATTTTGGACAACAGGACCAAGGGAATCAGTCTCATTCCATTGTTGTTGTAGTCGTCTTCGGCGGTGGCGGGTATATGTTCATAACCCATCAACAGGATTGAGAACAATATAATCACAGCATAACAACAGGCAGTAAATCCATTGAAAACTTAACCAAATACAAGTATCTGGAAATTGGACTGACAGATCAAAATTATGTACAAGAAATAATTAAGAGCAGATTAAACTTAGGGGAGTGCTTGCAACCATTTGCCTCAGAACTATATGTAATTGTGTCTAATAAAAAAATACCTGGAGGCTAAAATACACAAAAATATAATTTTGCCTTCATATGGTACAACTTCCATGCAGTTAATAAACATATACAAGTTTATAACCAACAAATTTCACTTCAGACTAGAAAATTTAATCTAAATTTCCACATTTATCACATGATTTGATTCAAAGAGATTACTGTTCAAGATGTGTGGATGCAGAAGATTTCACTAAATGTTGTATGTAATAATTTTCACTTATTTTTATATAACACTGAACACAGGTGTTTGAATGGTCTACTGCCATCGTATATTTTATTATTCACCTGTGACAAAAGCTGTATAGTAATGTTGTATGTGTCCTTAAGTATTGATGCTCCCTGAAGATGGCTGTAAGCAAATAGCCGAAACATGTAGCGGTGCTTTTTACTCTTAATTAGTGCAATTTCTTTGTTATAAGCCTGTATGTATTGACTATTCTTTTATACAGGTTTGAAACTTGGGCTCTCACTATAAAGGAAAAACATGGGCTGGGGGCATTTGAGAAAAGGATTCTGAGGCAGATGTTTGGATCTAAGAGGGAGAAAATGATGGGAGGCTAGAGAAAATTGGACATCATGATAAGCTTCATGATTTACGCTCGTTGTGTATTGTAAGGGCGTTCAAATTCAGGATGACAAGAACGACGGGACATGTGGCGTATATAGGAGAGAAAAAAATGCTTGCAGGGTTTTAATTGGAAAACCTGAAGGAAAATACCACTTTCGAGATTTAGGCATAAATGGGAGAGTAATATTGTAATGGAACTTAAAGAAATAAGATGGGGGTATGTGGACTAGATTAATGTAGCTCAAGACAGGGACAGGCGTTGGGCTGTTGTAAACAAGGTAATGAACCTTCAGGTTCCATAAAACTTGAGGAATTTCTTGTCTTGCTTTGGACTTATTAGCCTCAGAAGGACTGTGATGCTTGAAATTAATTTTTATTGTTACTACTGCTGCTTCTGCCGCTGTTTTACTGTTGCTATTATTATTGCTGCTTTTAGTAATCATCATCGTTAATAATCATAGTAATTTCTTTGCCCCCCTCCCCAAGAGGAAGGCCAATAAATAACATTTTTGGATCATCCAGACCACTAGGTATTTCAGTCATGCATTTCAGGAAATTCACTGGTAATGTTACATATTGATGTAAGTACCAATTGTGTATTTTTCTGTGCATGGATATATATTTCTATGTTGATTTATGGATGTTGGTAGCTGTCAACACACAGGCATCAACCTGCCAGCTGACACAGTAATTGGTATAAAGAATGTTCAATAAATAAGGTTCCCAGTATCAAAATAATTAAATCATAAGTCATTACAACATGAAATTTAGCTCATCTGTTCCACTGAAGTATCACTATTTCCAACATAATCCTCAAGCAGCACATTTGTGCATTTATCTCATTTTGGCACATGTCTAAAAATTCCTTTGTTGTGCAACTCCAGAACTTTAATTCACAACCTTTTGTGAAGAACCATTCCCACTTCCTCATTGTGGAATATGTGGAATGTGTTGCTTCATTTTTCCACAGTCAGTTCTTCCGTTCATGCTGAGTTTATGTCCATCCTTGTTAGGCTGGTCCATCTAGTGTGTTAATCACCATGGATGTCCACTTGGTCATTCCCACACTCTGTGCACTATTTTCTTACATGCTGCATTCACATTATGACAGCACCATACACCTCTATCAAGGAACAGGGAAACTGAATCACACTACAAACTCTCTCATAGGACCAATTTTTCAGTGCTATTGCCATTTCACATCATCATCTCCTGTTTATTAAATCTGACTGACCCTTGCACCATGCTTTGCATGTTACCCTACTGAAAGTGCTGCCTCCCTGTGAAAAATAAAATACTTATCCAAAGTTGCTGACTAGGGAATCTTACATACTGAATAGTCTTTATATAATCTTAAGTTCCTGAGTTTTCATGATTCACACAGTTCACTCATTGTATAAGCCTATTTACATATCTTTCATACATTTTTCTCATTATGTTTGGGTTGTTACCTGCAGCATTGTCTCTTAATGTATAGCTATTTACTAAACAATCAGCCACACTAGTAGCAATGCTATACATGGTCCTTGCCTCCTCAGAAATGTCTCCCTTCTTGATACTATTCTTTCACCTCTGTCTGTGTCTTTTGAGTTACCATTTTCCAAAATATTTACTTGCCAGAATTCTGTGTACAGGGATGTACTAATGGTTGCATATATAATCTGATAATGAAAGGGCTCCAGTTTCAGTTTAACTGATGCAAAATATGATTAAAAAATTAAACAATAAAAATATCAATATAATGAAAACAAACCACCTAAAGATGAAATATCATGAACATTAACTTTATACAGTTGTACAGAATATATTGTTTTGCAGTCGGACCTTTTTTCTGAATATCTATCGAGGGTAGCAATATCTGTGGGGGGAAAAAGTGTACTTTCATCTCCTGACACCTCAGGCTAAACATTTTCAGCATTCTGGAAACTGAATTTTAAACTGCTAAGAGTACAAAACAAAAGACTGCTGCTCAAAATCATAATATGGATGGGTTAAGCTTACCTGTCCCAAAGGACAGCATCCAACATATTGTCTGTATATGTACTGAATGTAGGGGTGTGAAGTAGTGCAGTTGGTTGTGGCACTGTGCTACAAGCCAGAAGGTCGTGGATTTGATTCCTGATGGTGTCATTGGAATTTGTCATTGACATAATACTTCCAGCCACATTATGGCCCTGGAGTTGCCTGAGCCTGTAACAGAAATAAATACCAGGAATATTTCCTGGGGGTAAAGTTGGCCAGTGCATAGTGCTGACAACCTTACCACCATCTTGTCCCAATTGTCTAGAAATCTGGGAGCCTCAACTTCCTGGAACCCTATGGGCCTGTAATGGGATTGCTTTGCCCCTTTTTTTTCCTACTTACTTACTTAGTGAATGCACTATATTGCTTTAACTCTTTTGTTCTTGTTGCTTCAGCACACGTATCTGGTAGCAAGGTGCCCTCTGTTGTCAGCAATAATAACAGTGCTATTGTAATGGAGGATGAGGGCAGTGAGAGCCCTGAGAGTGGAAACAGGGATGAGGGCTACTCCACCATGTCCAGCGATGTGCAGGGAGAGGCACTTCGTTCAGGAGACCAGCCTGTCTCTGTAACCACATCTTGTACAAATGGAGACATCAACCAGCGCAGGGGACTGGAAGATCTCAAGGAAGCCACCGATGAGACTGACATGTCAGCTGTTGTAGCGGTTTCTGGGGCATTTGCCAATGCCACTTCATCACCAACAGCACTTGTAGAATGCAGTGTCTCCAGTCCTGCTGTGTCACCCAGCCCTGGAGGCAGACTTTTGGTTGTAGAGGATGCATGTGATCCTGATGTACTTTACATACCTCTAGGCCTTGCCCTGGGTCTGAGTACTGGCAACCCACGACACAGCTTCCCACCCTCTCGCGATCTGCTCCCCTATCAGCATATCATGAGGAGCTTCTCTGACTCACACCTATGTCTCAAAATCACAACTGCACCATCTCTTTCACCAGTTAATAACCATGAACACTCATCATTTTCACTGACATCCACGGTGTCTTCATCACCATCTGTGCTTGTCCTTGATGTCCTCACATCAGCAGGTGCAGGTGAAGTGTCTCAGAAACAATCTCATCCTCTACGAAGGACAAAGGCAACCACCAGCTTGCTGGCAACATCCCTTAATGATAATCAGGAATCTCTAGAGGAGGATGACACGCACAGTAATAGTGGCAGTTGGTGCAGTAGTGGAGATGTAGTGGTGGAAGGGTGCTGGTGGGATACTGACTACGTGCAGCACTGGCTTCGGCTAGATGACACCCGCAGTGCACTCCAGCAGCAACATCGGGATCTCATGGAGCTTGAGTATGACCAAGCAGAACTAGAGGACTGGAGCATGTCATTGTCATGTGAGGACATCACTTCTTCTGCTGCATCTTTGGCATCAGGTGCTGCATCTTTGGCATCGGGTGCTGCATCTTCGGCAGATTCATCATCCTGGAAGCGACCAGGTACAGTGTCGAATGACAGTCTGACTCCAGGACAACAGTATAATACAATTCTTCCTAGTATTCAGGAGAACAATGCTCTGGAACTGGAAGAAGATTCCAGTGAATGTCTTTGGAATAATGCTAGCTATCTCATCGACCATAGGAGTGGTGGAAGTGAATTAATGGCATTATTGATGGATGATGCAGATCAAAGTGGAGATCACAACTCAGGACAGAAGAGCAGTTGGCCCTATGGTAACAGGAGCATTGGTGGAATTGGTGGAGGAAATTATAGCTTAGCCTCTCCTGGAGGCAGTTGGTCAAGTACAGGAACAAATTCAGAAGAATGCTGTCATTCATATGATTGTTCATACAATGGTTGCAGTGGTAATGGGATGGGTGGTTGCCAAGAAAATTCGTCTAAACGCTCTTCAGCAGCTATGAGTGGCTGCAGCGATGATGCTGCAAGCACAGAGTCACCAGCTGCTGTTGGAACTGACTTTACGCGTGACTTTTACCGTCTGGTCAAATTTGAAAGTACAAAGTCTCTGGCCTCTACATCATCAAGAAGTCTAACAAGTGGTACATGTGTGTCTGATGCTGGTGGATCTCTCACTTGGCGTCAGGGTCCTGATATATCCAATATGGCTGCCATGCCTTTGTCTCAGGATCGTGAACAAGCTTTGCAAAGCGTCCTTAACTTTATAGCAGAACAGCAGCAGTATTGTGCTTCTCGAGAAGAACAGGATTCTGTTAAGGAACAAAGCAGTACAAGTTCATTGAACAGACCTGGATCACAGGACTATGATGGTTTCCAGAGAAGCCATGATGATAATCTTGCTGCAGCTTGCCCAAATCAACAAACATGCTCAGTGCCAACAGTGTCAGAAACCAAAGACGAATCGGGGGTGACATTACAGTGGCATTCTTCTGTTGAAAAGTATGATCCCAATAATATTGTTGAAGGTCAAGATTTTGCAGACAGAAATGTGCAGTACACTGAAGAAGACTGCTCAAAGTCAGATACATGTGGCACGCATACCTGCTCAAATTTGCAAGAGGATGACAAGACTGTTCCTGGTGATGAGGATGCAGCAGGAAATGGTGACAGCTTTGAGGAGCAGATTCACACCATCATAGAGCTGGATACTGTAGACCCGGTTTACACCTCTCCTCTAGAAGAAAACGAGATTCAGAACTCGTCCAACAAGAAGGGGAGATGTTCAGAGGTCGAGCTCAATGAACAGAACTCAACCTCAACAAAGAAAATGCAGCAGAATAACAAAGTTATTCGTGAACTTAAAGAAGAACAGTGTATTGATTTGAAAAAGATGTTGAAGCCTCACTTCCAGGAGACTAATACTGATGTAGATGAGCGTGGTGTAGAGGGCATCTGCTTAACAATGCAAGCTTCTACTGCAGAAGTGGAATCTTTGTCTCTCTTGAAAGACACACAGCAACAGCTGTGTAATGACCAGAAGATAGGTGCTAACAATCTGCAGACTGAACATGGGGAAGGCCATCTTGGTAGAGTCAGTCTTAGTGACAGTTCTTTTGACAGAGACAGGGATGGCACTGGAGAAACCCATGCTGTAAAAGAGAAAAAAGAGCCGGACAGTGACATGGTATGTGAAAGTGTAGAAGAACAAACTAGTAAATATGGAAATGATGATGCTAATGATGCAGATAATCATGTTAAATATCTCTATTGTCCCAGTAGTTCACAGTTGCTATTGAGCCAGTGTTCCAAAGGTTTGGTGCACACTCCGCAGTGTAGTGGTGTCAGTGTGGGATGTAGTCGGGTTGGGGAAGTGCTAGTGACTGTGATAGAAGAGGAAGATGAACACGCATCATCATCCATGGAAACAAGTAGCTGCAGGGAGATGACTGAATCAATGACATCTACAGTGTCTACGCCTGACACTGTAGTGAGTCCAGCCACACGCAGAACCCAACAGCAGCATTTGTTAGATTTATCAGTGTCTCAGACAAGTGTAGCTGGCAGTATTAGTTCTGGAAGTAATGGTGGTAGTGTAATTGTGACAGATGCACCCACACATGCATGGTCAGTAAGTTTTCATGAACGAGCCACTTCCAAGGATGTGATTGATGAACTCAACAGGATGATACGTAAAGGTGAGGAAGGTGCAGTTTCAGTGCCCAGTGGAAGTTCAGGTACTATTGCAGCTAGCAGTGAAGGAGATGCAGCTAATGCAATGGGAGCAAAGCTTGATATGGCCTGCTGTTGTCCTACTGGTTGGGTCCATGTGGAGCGTGACATAGATTTTACTGATCCCAAAGTGAGTAACCTTTTGCCTATGTAACACAATTCACAGTAAATAAGCAGCATGTGTCACAGTGTGTTTTTCAGTTCAGCAGTTTCATAGCTGGAATGTAGTTTCCTGTATATGTGGCTGTGTCACTGGCTGGCAAAAATACATAAAATTCATTTTTGTGCTGTGATGGATTTGATAGTTTTTAGTAACATGTTTCTTGTTGGGTACCGGTAGTTGACGAATGTCATAAGTAACAAGTCAGACATTGTAAACATAGTTGAAAAGAAATAAAAAATTGCTTTACTGTCTCTATAAACCAGTTTCCTTTCAACTTATGTGCCATGTGTTAAACGCTACACATGTTTTGATATACAGCATCACATTATTTTGTGGAGCTAAATATGCATTATTTGGCTTGTCACCGTACAATGTTTCCATGAAACATATAGATATTGGTGGCATTTTTTGTGCCACATGTCAATGTTTTATAAGAACTGGTTTTGATTAAACTGGTAACCTCTACATGATTAGATGCTTTCACTGCTGTGTAGTTGAAGCCTTCACTCTTCTGAGATGTTACGTGGTGTCAGGTGTTATTTTGTTACCGGCATTTCCAGACAATCTATCGGTCTAATATTCAAGGGTTTGTCTTCCTGGCCTGCTTAATCCTTGAATAAGGGACTGACATGTTGTCATGAAAGGCCTGTAACAACTACCAAACGTGTAACATCCCGAGGAACAAAGACTTGATAGTCTCTGGTTTTGGCTATTTTTGAAGAAATACACAAGGTGAGCTTAAAGAAATTCCATACATTCCATCACTCTGGCATCTGAAAAATAATAGGCTAATTATGTTGAATGTCAATTTAATTTAAATTGAGAAATTCTGGATATGAAAAGCCGCTAATAGTTTTAACACACATCAGATTCTCGCCAGAAATCACTCTTTGCGACTGATAATACAGCATCCGCGGTCATTTATTCTCGTACTTTTTATGTCATACTAACCACTGAAATACAATGATTTCTTCTCCTCTTCCTCACACTTCTGTTTCTCTAGCACTCTGAGCAATGGATGGTTTGAAACCCAGTTTGAGGTTCAAAAGTGATTTTTTTTTTGTCTACTTATATTTCTTCCTACATGGCAGGTTAATATTTCTTTCTCCTTTATAAAATCTTTTTCTTTTAAATAAATTTTACTGCATTTGCTTGTCAGTTGTGCCTGTTGTTTAACGGGCCCTATCTGTAGGTTTTCAGTTCTATCTGCATGCTCTTTGCTACTCAGGCAATAGTTTTTTCATGTTGTCAGATATTCAGTTGATAGTCTATGTGCACTTGTTTATTTTCTA
>Ga0123352_10013055_pt1 | contig 13168 bp, 6 predicted proteins | sample TergutLab28metaG_FD_89700 | JGI IMG/M metagenome (GOLD analysis project Ga0123352, IMG submission 89700) | Labiotermes labralis P1 segment gut microbial communities from Petit-Saut dam, French Guiana - Lab288 P1 | ecosystem: Host-associated > Arthropoda: Insects > Digestive system > Gut ... | reverse complement strand
TTAGAGGTTAGCGGTGCGGTACGACCACTATAGTTGACATTAGGTATCAAAAGGTTAATGAAATTACATCAATTACTAAATCTTTCTCAGGAATGAGAAAATGCTTAAATTTAATGACGACAAATTCTTTAAAGTTGTAAATTTTTTAATCGTCTCTGTAACCGCGGTCTGCCCACCAAAGTCCGTGCCCTGCAATGTCGGTGTCCTTGTGTTAGGTTACAAATTATCACATAAAATTAAACTTTTTTTTCTAGTAGTAAGAATATGGTTAATATCCATTTCCAAAAGGTAGAAACCAGTTTACGTCAAGAGAGCCTGCGGAACTTGTGTGCACTCTCCTGCCATGCTTAGAACGAGTTTTTAAATAGTACAGGCATATACTGGATTTAGAGTAACAAAAAATGGATGGACGTAAAGTTACTTAGAATGTGACCTGGTGAGTTATATACATAACTCGTCCTGAAACATGAAGGATGGAAAAGAAGGTCGGTTAAGGTTGCTAACTGTGATATTGCTAGCAAGGCTGCCTATTTTACATCCTGCCTATCAATCAGTATTCTTTTAATATATATATATATGACATGTTTGAGCGTTTTTTTTAAATATATGAATTGTGGTAATTTATTTTATGTGTAATATTTTTATGTGCAAGAGAAAAATTAATCGTCTTATGTGACATCTGTCGATTCGTGATTATATAATTTAATGTAACTAAAAACTATTAAAAATGAGTCATTTCATTAAAAATGTTTGCAACATAAACTTGAAGCCATTGGTAAATTAAGAAATCTGTCTTTTCAAGAATAACTCTGAATTTAGGCATATTTGAAAGAAATTAAACAATTCTCTTCATCGCTCGAAATATCCTGCAAATATTTTACATACATAAAAAATATGAAGAAGTTTTATGTAAAGAACGCCTAATGATATTTTAATTCAGAAGTGTTTCTTTACATAATACTTACAAAATTAAGATATAACACAGCGATCATACCCTCCCATTCTCATATTTAATGTCATAAATCTCTGAAAATATTGTGATGAAATTTATTACAAGAAATTACAGAAGATATTATCTTCTCCCTCGTCGATGCAGTATAGCTCACACTTCATAAGCAACGAACGTTTACATTTGTTGTTTTTAAACAACGTTCACTGTGTAAAAACTCCAATTAAATCCAAATTTTAGAGTTTGTTATAGCGTGGAAATTTTGAGGGACTTTTTTTTCTGATATGGGGTACAACAAAATGTACAGAAAAGTACCTCATACCTGTAACGTAATAATAATTCAGCAGCAACGTATCTAGACTTTCAGCAAGTGAAAACGAAAGCCACTGGCAGAGAATCTGATGAAATGTATTCTACATGTTTAAAGTGGTCCATAGGAATTTTTGCATATAGCCCCTTTTTAAACGAGCTGAACTTCTGTAAGTCAACTTTTTAGTTAATATTATGTTGTTCGTATCAATAATAATCATGTGTGTGAGACAGGCAGCACTTATGACGTTCAATATAAATATAAAATCTAGCCTGTTTAAGTAATTTAATTAATTTAAGCAATGTCAATTCATAATGACATAGGAGCTGGAGTTAATCTCCACACATTTTTTAACCTCAATACTAAGGGGAAATGTGCTGTTAGCTTTACCACTGGTCGCCATTATCTGGGAAAAATGCACCCCGCTCCTATTAGATAGGGTACAAACTGGATCCAGAGCTGTTCTAGAATCAGTGGTGGAAAAAGGAATGTCTACTTTCTGCTGGGATCCCGGTAGCATTCGCAATTATGACTGAGTTACAGGAAATTTAAGAGATCAGTGCAATATTATGGTTAGAAATGTAATGTTAGGGGACTCCCTTAAGTCACTTTACAAGTGGGAGATCCTACAATATGGGACCTTAGAAAATTATATTTTTTATAGTTTATTTATTGATGCTGTGAATAATATTAAGTATAATTTAAAAAAATAAATGAGATGAGTGAGGACTGAGTCTGCCATCGTTTGAGAAAAAGGTAATAAAGTGAAGTGCCTTAAGAAATTCAATGTACAATTTCTTACGCAAAGGGTCATTTTGAAAAAAATTTATTACCTATGACTTAAATATTATTCCTTTATAGACAGACAAGTAGTTAAACTAATTTAGGTAAATACTTGATTTTGTCAACACAAATTTCGAGATATATTTTAGTTTCCTTGCAGACACCTTAAATGGCGGACTTCCAGCACATATTCGTGTACAATACTTCATATCCAGTCAATTTGCGTTACTGGTTTAAACTCTTGAAACCCAAAGTTTGGTATGGGTACAGAATTCAATAATTTCACATTATATCCACAGGGTATATTCAGAATTTTTAAGACTCTAAAATCAATAGGTATTATTAATTACACAGGGCAATGTATTGATTTTTTAAAAGGGTGGAACTTTATTTTGTACGGTAGGAAATGAATCTTTACATAAAACCCAGATTTACCTTCTTGAAAATGTAAACACGTAAATCCTAATAATCGGTTACGACTCAGACACAGGACACAAGACAGACCCGTCTTTTCTTTGGAGAGGGCGCCAAACAGCTAAACGTCTACAACATCCAGCCTCATAACTTATTAAGACAAGCTCACGAGTCCCAGAGATGGCTTGAAGCCAGGACAGAGAATATGATCGCCATTTCCAAAGTGACAGATTTGGATGAACCTAAAATTTGGTTTGTGTCAGGAACATAGAATTTATCTAGAAAGTATTCAGCACCAGCATGCAGGAGGTGAACAGCAATGCTTCCTGTCCTCTTTCAGTGCCTAACAATGGAATGACCAGTATCCCTGCGTATACCCTCTGACCGTACGATCTTTTGGATTGCGAAACGAGTTTTAAGGAAAAATTATAGGAGGAGGGGAGGTTAAGCTAGGAGAATTAAACAAATAGGAACAAGTTTTAACTGAAACTGGCCTAACTGGACACCATATTATACTGCCCTCCTGTCGGTTACCCACACAAGAATTTTGTGTGTTAGGATAAGCCTTGCAGTCATTACTGTACTGTGGTCAGAGAAGACTGGAAGTGTTTATTACCTTTTTGAAACATTTGTGAATAAGATCTTTTCATTTGGCGGGTAAGATTTTTTAAGCGATTCAATTATACTAACTATTAACTTAAATTCTGTGGCCCATTGACGCAAAAAGATATGTTTTAAGCACCAAAGATTTGGTTGTAGATTTACTTTGTCTTATAAATAACAACGTAGTTTGTGACGCTGTGTGTACCAGTAAATTCTAAAGTAATCTTATTACGAAAGATACGTTGTTATCTGCATGATATATTTCGATAATTCAGGGTCTGTTTTATTTTATTAAAATTCTATATAGTGAAAGAAAGGGAGAAATGTTTCTTTCCTCGACTATTATTTCCGAAATTATGACATGTTTCAACACCTTGTAGCTTATATATATAGGTGCAATAAAAATCTATTTCATACGGTGTTCAAGTTACAATCTGAATCTTCTTAACGAAATTCTCAACGTACGGAAATCAAACTGGTCTAAAAATTTCAAAGCAATTATCTTTTTTTCGATGTACAAAGTGCTTAAAAGTGTAAAAGGAAAATTAATTAGTGTGTGTGTGTTCTATTGTTGTAATAACGGGAATACATTTGTTTCTACAATAAATAAAATATAAATGTGCTACGTATCAGATAACGTGCTTGAAAATTCGCCATTTTGCTAGTGCATTACGTAGCTCAGTTTTCGTATTTTAACGTTAGGTCAATGAAAACATTAATTTTAAATGCCGTCAGTACCGTAATTCATTTAGTAATTGTTTCATTGTGACGATAACAGTGTTCATAGGATGCATTTGAACCAAATGAGTGTCTCTTTTTTTCTGTACGTGTCATTTTATTTTTTTAAACAAAGACCATCGCGTTTTGCTCCCTGTAATTGTAACGCAAATATTTCGTATGGTCCGTAAAGCGATTATAAGGTGACAAGTCGCCTAAAATCTGAGTGTATGTGATACACAAAATGCGCTATAACCTTATTTTATTCTATAAGTTGACTGTTTCCAAGAGTGCTTTGCAGACATTCAACTCCTTAATTCTAAGGTGTGCCATCCACGTTGTGTGTCGAAAGACAAATGGTGAGTTAATTTCAGTCAGAAAACACAACTATAATTGTATGCTAGATGATGGTATTTATTAGCAAAGTAAATAACTACATGTTTCGGCCTAAAGCTGCCATCTTCATGTAATTGTAATTGTAATAACCTGAAGAAGGCCGTTTTAGACCGAAAGATATAGTTATTTACCTAGCTAATAAATACCATCATCTATCATACAATTTTATTTGTGTTTTCTGACTGAAAGTAACTCACCATTAGTCATTCAACTCCATACTCTATCAAGACGAGAGATGGACGTTAAAGTATACCTCCTGAAAAAGTGAAAGCAAAGATGCAGCATGGTACTTATCTTTTATATGGGATCTAGCACACTTAACTACTCAAAAAAATTCTAAGTTATTTTCTTTCTTTATATGGTGCGCATGAACTGAAATTTAGAGTGGGGAGATTATTACTGGCAGCTCCTCTGAAAGACTAGGATTATATCTGGTGTGCCTGTCCTATATTATTTCTGTTGTATTAAGTTTTAGATTGCATACAAAATTAGAAAGAAAATATAAATTAGTCCTAACATAAAAACGGATATAATAATTTATTTAAAATAATTTTTAAATTGTATTATATTTACCAAAGTAGCCTTACAAGGAAAAGTGTCCTAATTCTCTATGCCCTTTGATGTTTTAGAAGGATCGAAAAATTTAAAATCTGAAAGAATTACTTGTATTTATGATTGAAGTTTCTTAAAAGTAGTGGCATTATTTTCATACATTAAACCATATTTTCCTTTCTCTAGTTTGCGTAAAACCTGAAAATTGTCTCCTACGTTATTCAACAAATTGACAGTTTAAAATTATGGATTTTGACCACAGGTTTTGATGTATTATACGATGTTTTATGAATCTCTTCTGAAGTTTGATAAGCTATAATATATGAAGGGTTCTGATTACGTATATATCACGTGACACCGAGCGATAATTACTGGTGTAACATGAAGCAATCAGAGACGTATCGGCTTGATGAAAACTGGTCTTGACGAGAATGAAAGACTGGGAGTATTGCAGTCCAATCACTTCTCTCATTAAAGTTTTATATGTATGACTAAATATCTGCAGTAAGTAAATGTGCCAAATAGTACAAAGTCACATTCGTGTGTAACTGATATATGAATTAATGAACAATATTATATTTCATTTAAAAAGAAACAGACGTGGGAACTGAAACGGCTGATCTGATGTTTATTGGAACGTGCATCATTGTGATAATTGAACAAAAATAAACCAACTAGATGCCACTTGATATTTTATTGCACTTCTTATAGGCCCAACATGTTTCAAGCATTACTATGTCCATCATCAGGAACTCGCGACTATGATGTTGTTTACCACATTGGTAGTTTCGTTCTTGGTTTGTTTTATGTCGGAGGTTAGGTACAGTTAGGCTGGCGTGGTGTCTGGGCTGCAGCCCAGACACCACGCCAGTCGCGAGCTCCTGATGATGGGCATTGTAGTGCCCGAAACATGTTTGAGCCTATAAGAAGTACAATAAAATAATAAGTGGTATCTATTTGGTATTTATTCTTCAGTTATCAAAATGATGCAGGTCCAACAAACATCAAATAACAGACACCACTCCAGCCTAACCGCACCTAATCTCCAACCAATAGCAAACTAAGAACGAAACGACCAATGTGGTAAACAACATCACAGCCGCGAGCTCCTGATGATGGATATAGTAGTGCCCGAAACATGTTGAGCCTATAAGAAGTACAATAAAATAATAAGTGGCATCTAGTTGGTTCTTTATTCTTCAGAAACATCTGGTCATTATCCGCAAGGCGTAGGTTCTCTACACGTCATACAATTAAATAATTTACTCATATAGAATTGTGGGCGGTAGAGAGTCAAATTTCGTGATGTGTGTAGTAATGAGAGAGCTTCAATTAAAGTAATTTGCAAATTCCCTTATACAACGAAGTTGTGTCTCAGTTTAAAGACTTTAGTACTGTTATTTGCTGATATGAAATGTTAATCGCTTCATTTACTGCTTTCGGGAACTTTAAATTACTTGTTAACACAAAGGATTCCTTTTCCCAGCATAAACAGAGGATCAAAATTTTATGTTTCTTGAAACCAATTTTCTTCCCCAGGCGTGTACAGCGGGTAAGACTAATACATCAATTACCGACGAACCGGGTTCTCAAGTCAACTAATTATAGTCAACTGTAAACTATCCCTTCCATGAATAAATATTTAATTATTCGCCATTAATTCTTCCCCTTTTGGTAACGCCATAGCGATCTTTCTTCCACATCTCATTGCTTCGGGGGAAGAAGGAGACCTCCGAAGCACGAGATTGTTAAGGGAGGGAGATTCTAGAAGAAAAGAAATTTCCTCTAAAAGAGAAGTCCAATATAGAAAGGGGTGGAAAGATGTGGAGGGAAAGCAGCTCCGCCCATTTGCGTAACGTCTTTCCTCTCCCCCGCATTCTCTACACCAGCCGTCGTCTGTGCTTGTGTAATTACCCCTAGCAAAATAAGGGCTGGTCCAAATATCTGAAAGAAGTAGTTGACATGGAAACTAACCATGAGTGTCAGGCTTGCTTCATTATGAAGTTAGGCATCTAGGTATGATATACACGTACAAGATAAATCTGTAGCAACAGCAGCTTTACTATAATTCTTATTTTTTCAAGACTAATTTAATGAATCAATAAACTGTATACTTTACACTTATAATCTATAAAAACGATTTTATCAAATATGAAAAAATTTCCTCCATGTTCGAAGTTATAATTTATGTCACATCTCACCTTAGCTCATACATTTTTCGAGATTATAGTCTTCTAAAGAGTAAACGTACATGTGTAAGTGCCTTACAACACTCAGATCAAAAGGAAAGTATAATTTAAAAAATCTTTTCCCTTCAAAATAAATTCTTCTTTTTATAAACACATTTTTTAGTGAAAATTTTTTGTTACCTTGGGTTTATCAAAAACATTTTGTATTGGAACCATAAGGAAAACATTCGGTTTATTCACATTATGTACAATAGTTCCTGATCTAGTGTATTGTAACTCTCCCTAACTGCTTCGGCTGTCAAGATTACCACCTGACACTACTGTCAGTGTAGGGTTGATTTAGCCCAATATTGTTCCATTATTTTCGTTTCGAAATTCATAGCATATTTTCCACTTTGCACATTACGGTACGTGCCCATTGTTGAGCTGTAGTTAGTGAGAAAGATCATGATGGTGCAAACTAACAATGCAGAGGGCTATGTAAGCTACTGTCACAATTTTGCCACTTTACATGCAGTAGTAAATACACCTATTTCTTCTGAATTTTCTCCCAGAAAGCAAGAATTTCAGGTCAGATGCGATATAGGCATAATTGTTATTAATGCATTAGAAAGATTGAACGCAACTTGAATATATGAGAGTAACATTAAAATCCTTTAATGAATATAAAATAAGATATGGATTGCAATAATTTATAAAAGGTAAGCCATATTCATTTACAAACTACATTCCACACAATAACGTGTATCATTTCTTTGAGATTTTGCTTCAAGGCCATATAATTCTGAATTTATGAACTTTAGTTTCTTATATTTGATTGTATTACTGACAAAACTGGAATTCCAGAACGTTAAATTATTTAATCGTAAAGAGAATTAGAAATATTAATCTTGGTATAGTCAGGAAAACCATTTTTAATATAACATTTACTACAGTGATCAGTTAGAAACGTGTAAGCTGGGTTCATTTAAAATTAGAATACCTTTTACTATTACGTGCAGTCACCTAACTAATAAATCATTCGGCAGTGATTGGAAGAAGGAAAGACATTTTATTTTTAAAATAATATCTACGTGTTTGAATGAGTTCACAGAAATTTTATATATTTATTAGATTTATTTGTTTATTGTAAATTTTGATATATGATGCTAACCAAAGGGGCGAAACTGTAAGAAACTGCTTAGAAAAAAAAAATTAAATTTCTCGCATAAAGCACGTCGTCCCTATAAGTATGTCTTTCTCTCTCTTATTATAATTCTGCAGGAAACTACCCTGTTAATTCTGAATTTGGTGTCACATATTTTTATCACGTCAAGTTACGTTTGCTCTTTTCCCTTTACTACGGATTATGTTTCGTCTTCAGAAATTTACAGTAAAAAAAGATTCGTTCAATTTGGCTTCGTGATAATAATTTGTCTTATATTTCTTCTCTGTCTTATTTTTATTGCTTAATAAATATTTTTTATGGTCTCTTTTATTGTGGTTAAAACCTATTCTTATTAAGTTTCGCTTGATAGTTGGATTATAGACAACCGTGGCGAGGAATCTTGCTTTTTCTTAGTATATTTTTTTGAAAAATTTCTCCTTCTTCCTTAAACTTAATACTTTCAGTTTCAAGGCACATTGTACAGGAGTGGAAGGGTACGATTTTCTTTTAGATACAAGATAGACAAAATTTGTGAAGTACAATTTTCCTGTATAATATATGTTATAATTGGAATTATTTTCATTTTACTTTCCCATGAATATTTATAAAATACAATGTTTATCATTGCCGCATTTTTTCTTTCTCTCACTACATCTTACATTTTTTCTTTTTGTCACTAAATCTAACATTTTCTGATATATCAAAGGAATTTTTATTAAATTTATTTTTGAGAGTTTTTTGAACTTGTTTGCATGTTTCATTTCTAGTTAATATCGAGCAACAGAAAGAACACAAAATAAATTTCTACGTCTGTTAACTTCTCTTCAACTTACAAAGTATATGTTAAAAAAGTAAGGCCGTCCTTGCATAGAGCACATAAACTTTCCTTCACATACTGTTCTTCAAAATAGCTTTATATAATCAGGAGTTTACGTGTCACAAATACTGTACGGCGCTTACGTACTGAAACAGCTTTTATGCTTACCAATATTACCGGTATGAATAATAACGTCACTCAGAAAGTTTGACTGCATAAAAAATATCTCCGACGTAAATTCTTGCCTCTCCTGCCTCCTGATTTCTCTCTTATAAAAAAAAAGTTTCTTCTTTAAGCTAAACTCAGCAAGTTACACTGGGTTAGTGTAGAAAGAGCAGCCAAAACTGTAACTTAGTGCGTGACCTGAGTTTCATAACACTTCCATAAAAGTTACATGAATGGTTCAGAAATTCGCTTATGTGTCACACGTATATAAAAACGATGTGCTGGAGAATAAATATTGCACATTATATTACCAGCGTGCAGCGGTACTCGGATAGTTAAGAAATTTCCTACATGTAACGGAATCCGGAAGTTCATTGCCGCATTCACAAGAGCCCGCCACCTGTCCTTATCCTGGGCCGGATCTTCCATTCTCCACTGCTTGTGTCACACCAAAGGATCTGTCCATGTTCGAGGCCTCGTACATTGTTTCAAAATTCGCAAGGTTTTAAGGTAAGGAAAAGTTAGCTCCTCCCCCAAAACCCAGCCTGGAGGATCAAACCTTGTTTGCTGTCCGCGACTGCTTATTCAATATATTCTTAGCTACCCTCCATATCTGGAGCCGTTCCTCGATTCGCAACCTGAGGACGCGCCATGCTATGGTGACAGGGACTCGCGTACTACAGAATGAATGAATACGTAAATTTATTAATTAATTACAACCACTAGGGCCCCTCAAATACAACCCCACACCTGGAAATGGAAAATCCAGCTTCAAAGTTGCAAGAAAAGTCACATTAAAAGAATAACATGATTTAAAACAAAGAGGAACATCCCTCTATAATTATAATTTATCTTGGTAGTACTTTAATCTCATGTAAAATATTTCTGAAATAAACAAATTAATCCCTTTGTTTCTTTTGAATTAAACATCAGTCGATTATCAGTTTAGATCCGTTACAGTGCAACCATCAGCACTTTACTCCACCTGTGATGTTTCATTATTTTGGTCCTGTATAGTAACAACCTCTTCCCACTGACATCTACAGGTTATAATAATCAATGAGCAGACTTCAACATACCTGTTCATGAATTGTAATAAATAAAGGGCTTCAAGTCACTTACATTCATCAACGTTTCTAATACAGGCATTTTAACTCGAAATTAATGAACCGAATTTCTAATAACCCATTGATAACAACAAAACGCACGTCTTAACTGCTCCATTTCAAGCGGTGTTATGACGTGTAGAAGGCAAAGAGTAGCCATTAGGAACAAAACTGTTACGGTTTATGCACGACAAAAACCCGGGTTTTGCTTTTTCTGGAATGATACGCAATGTAGTTCGCTAATTAGTAAATGGCTTTTATTTAGCTGATTAGTAAACGGCGTTCAGGACAGCCTGAATGTCCCTTCTTCAGTGGTCATGTAGTCGAAATTAAAAATCTCGCATAATAATCTCCAAATGCATCAGAAGCAGAGAGGTATAAAGAAAATATGGACGAATAAATTCTACGCGGACGTGAAAGCGAATCCTGCTATGGTCATTGACAGCACATGTTTTCCTCTACTTTCATGTGCTTTTCCTTTGTTGGTGCATACAGTGGATTTACCGTGAATTAGTGTAAAAGATTAATATTTTTAGAAAAAACCCCTTGAGTGGCAACAGTTTGTGTCGCCTGCAACAAGGCTGATGGAGAAGAAATTTAGATTGCTGGGTGTTTGAGAGTTTAGGGCCTCATGGTAGTTGCTGTGGAGATAACTGAATTTTCGGATATTACGCCGTATAGTCCAGTAAACTTTTACTAATAGACAGAAGAAACCTGCTGCCTCCATCTTTTCTGCTTGTTTTGGGGGTAAGTTGAAATATTTATTAGAAATATATAATAAAACTGCACTAGCAATATTTATTCAGGGAGAACAATAGATTTTTATTGACTTAAATCTTTAACTTGACTGCGTGCGGAGGGTTGGGTCGGGGTGGCAAGGTGGGGAATTCACTTGAGAGCAGAAGTGGGTTTTTAAAAGTTTACTTTTTGCGGAATACGAAGCGCGAAATTTATCGCTTTCCCTCGACAGCAAAAGAGGCGTTTATTAAATTTTTTTTTTTGCGGTAAAGATTTCTTTTGAAGTATTTAGAATAGTTATTCTGCGAGATGGAAGGAAATAAAACGCTGGGAGAAATACAGCTAACAGAATGATGAGCGGTGGGACGTCAGGTGGCAGTGAACGAAGGATGAGAGGGGGGGATGCCTCTGCTTGCAAAAGCAACATGGCTGTCTTCTTACTTTGCTAGCTCGGCATCTGAGAGATACGCCCCAGAAAACGTGTGAAAGGGATGGAACTATACAAGCAAATCCATTAATGAGTGAGAGGGTGTGCTTCGGGGACGAAAATGCAAAAGTGGTGTATCACCAGCGAAGAAATCGATTTTCATTTCCATTTCACAAAGAGTTAATACTTATATTTCGCAACAAGAACAACCAATGACGATCTTCTATACTTTTGTCATAATTGCCAACCTTAATGAGTACATTACAAGAGCCTGGCCTAAGAAAAGAATAGCTAGCCTTTTGAAAAAACACTTTACGTCGGTCTTCTTGTTTAAATGTACCCCCTTCAAGTTTAAGCATTCTACTGTACAAACTCAATATTAGATGCGGTAGAGGGTTTAGGGTAGCAGTGGAGAAAAGAGGGTTCATGGAGAGAAAGAGCGCATGCTCAAATAAACTCTAGAAAACACGAAGCCCTGCCTTGTCGGTTTGCCTGCCTTCTAGGAGGAAACAGGTTTTCTCTGTCTCTCCCGCGAGGCTAGCCCCAGCTCTTTCTCCGTCTCTCGAGAAACGAGAGCAGCTTTACTTTTCTACACCCCCGCCCACCTTTGAGCTCTTTCTCCAAGCAGAAGTCGCCATTATGGTGGCCTCAGCCTGGGGAAGAAAATTCAATACCGTCTGAAAAGAATTAAGGAGGAAGGAAATATGAGGGGCAAAATAACCATACCTTTCTAAAAGTTCCTGGAAATAGGTACTTTAAGTCGCTACGGTTCGGTACGGTACATAACACACGCATCACTAAACAAATATTTAAAGCATTTTATCATGAAATCTAGCTTGTAAAAAGTGTACGTCCATAATCACGCGTTAACTACCTTTCGCAAAACTTTCCAAGCCGTAGAGTCAATGACATCAGCTGGATCACATTTAGGGAGAGGTACGTTTTCATAAGGTTACCCGCCATTCCCACCAGCGCTTTTTAAAAGTGTGGAAAAAAATTATTCCGTGAGATCTGAGTCTCTTGCCGAGGTAAATACAAATAATAAGACCTTTTGTGATGTGACATGTCCTCCTGTATCTAATATTATTTCAAAAACACATGTAACATTAATTTAAATGAAGTATGACAAAGAATGATCCTGTATTTATGTTAACAGCATAGCAGAATAGACTTAGGTCTTGCGTAGAACCACGTAAATACACAGAACCTTCAGTGACATACAGATGTTTTAACGGGGGTTAAACTTTCCAAGACTCTGCATAAAATTATATTATTAATTTCTGTTTTTTTTAAAGTCGTATATTCAAAATATTTGAAAGTCACCCATAAAAGTGAGACTTAACATTGAATTTACAACTAAGTGGTTATCTAAACCCGAAACAATTAAGGACTGAGTCTGAGCACATAATTCTATACTTATTTCAGTGTATTCTCCTCAATCGAGAACAAAATGTCACCTTTACAAGATTTGGTCTTTCTTATTCGATTTTATTTTTCGGTACATTCTGTGAAATAGTATGGCAAAGTTTAAAGATAAATGTCTGCAGTTTTCGACAGAAAATTGTACTTAAGAATTGAAATATATATAGAAAATATTTCTTCCAACATTTTAATTATTAACAAACAAATGCACTATATAAAATTTCACATTAAAACACTTAAAATCGCTCCGACATTTTTCGATCCCAAGATCATCCTCAGGGAGCTACGTTGTTCCTTGCTAAAGTCATTTTAAAAACACCCACAAAATAATTCCCTTATATTAACAGGGTGTTGTGGCAGCATATCGTGTTGTGTAAGAGTACGTTGTTAGGAATGCGTCTGGCTATGGTGTGCGTCGTGTGTTACGTAGTGA
>Ga0123352_10013053_pt1 | contig 13168 bp, 14 predicted proteins | sample TergutLab28metaG_FD_89700 | JGI IMG/M metagenome (GOLD analysis project Ga0123352, IMG submission 89700) | Labiotermes labralis P1 segment gut microbial communities from Petit-Saut dam, French Guiana - Lab288 P1 | ecosystem: Host-associated > Arthropoda: Insects > Digestive system > Gut ... | reverse complement strand
GGCCCCAGAGGAAAGAAGGACAATGAAGCGTCCCACATAAATGACGGCTCCAGTCCACTCAGTGTTTTTCTTCTGTATTTTGCAGAAATTATCACTCTGTTGGTAGTGGAGACTAACTGCTACTACCAAGATTACATAGATGGACTTGATGAAAGACCCTCTCCTGAATCTGACGTTACTGAAGCCGAAATGTTTGTTTCTGGCATTGACAATACAGATGGGACATGGCGTAAGAGACAAACTGACAAGACTACTGGTCAATATTGGATCAGCTATACACACCTTTCTACGGCACCATGATGAAATGGGACCGATACCTTCACATCCTTCGTTACTTACATTTTACTGACAAGAATGAACCTGATAGGACAGACGAAAAGTCTGACAGACTATGGAAGATACAAGACCTGTTTGAAATTCTAAATGCCACATTTTCCAAATTTTACAACCCTTCCGATAATCTGGCTATTGATGAAGTTATTGTTTCCTTCAAGGGAAGGGTGATTTTCAAACAGTACATACCAAAAAAACGCAAGTGTTTTGGCATCAAAATTTCAAACTTTGTGACTCGACTGGATACACGTATGATATGAAAGTATACCTGGGGAAGGACAGACAGCGCACGGCACAGCATGTGACAGCAACCCATGCAACAGTGACAGAACTGACGAGGAAGATAGAAGGACGTGGCCACAAATTATACATGGACAATTTCTTTTCTTCCCCTGAATTGTTTGATGACTTGGTGAAGAAACAGATTTACTGTTGTGGCACTGTCAGGCTGAACAGGAAAGGCATGCCACAAGACCTAAGACCGAAGACAACAAAACCAAAAAGGGGAGACATTCGCGTAAGAACCAGGGCTGATTTGACGGCAATACTGTGGCAGGACAAGAGAGATGTATGCATGTTGACTAATATTCAGTGCCCCAGCGGAAGGTAATTTCTGCAATGAAAGAGGAAAAGCCATAAAGCCGCAAATTATGATGGATTATAACCATCATATGGGCTATGTGGATAAGGGTGACTGAATGGCTAACAGTTACTCCATCAGCCATCGCACATTCAAGTGGACGAAAAAAATGTTCTTTCATCTGCTAGACCTGGCCATTCCCAATAGCTACATTCTTCATTCCTCGTGTGGGGGTACAAAAATATCACACAGAGATTTTCGATATACCCTAGTGAGGAATATGTTGGCACATGCTGGACCAGAACAGAGAGTACCAGGGCCATTATAGGTTGACCACCTAACGTTGAATCGCACGTCGCCAGGCTTAAAGTCTGAAGCAGCAAACATTGGCCCATCCCGTCTGAGACGCAGCTGAGGTGTCGCGTGTGTAAGGCCAGGGGTGTGACACAAAGTGTTCGTGAAGTGCCGTAAATGTGAAGTGGGACTGTGCGTTAAAAAAACGTGTTTTGAAGATTACCACACAAAGGCACAGTTCTAACAACATCAGGTGCGACCTCCTTAAGAAACCCTGGGGACTCAAGCCAATATGCAAGTAAAAGAAACTGAAATTTTTGCATATTCCATACAATTTGTTTGTCTATTCACAAACTAAAATTATTACTGCTTTCTTCAACACATGCAGAAATGTCTGTCTTATTTCCCGAAAAATGGCGTTTAATCCATTATTCAATCTTTTTTGGTTCCCGGAATATTAACATTTTTTGTAAACCATGTGCTAAAATTTAAATGTCTATTGAAAAGAATGTCATACACGAAGGTGGACTGTAGCCATTTAAAAGCCGATGTGAAAAGATTAATATGGGGGTCAATGTTATGAGGCCAGGATCTAACTTTGAAATCAAGTATAGGGTCACCATGTTGACTATAGAAGAGTGAACAAGAGGACCTGGGACCTCTCCCACAGTTTAAGGGTTCATCTGATATACAGACAGGTCCAGGGCGTGGAGGGGAATTGGTGCTGGGGACTATGGGCAATCTTCGAGAACAGTGCTCAGTATCTCTCTAAGAAAATATACTACTGTTTTCCAGGCTGAGATGTATGCCAACTTGACCAGTGCATATGAAATGTGTATGGGCATTAGACCAGTTAGTATTTGCTCTGAGAGTCAGGTGGCTTTGAAAACCCTTGAAGCTGCCAAAACAACATCCCCACTGGTACAATAGTGCCAAAAGATGTTGAATAACATGTCCAGCCAGCAACCTGTGGGACTGTTCTGGGACTGCGAGATATTCTAGAGAATATGGAAATGAAATTGCCAACGAGTTCGCAAGACAGGGAACTGTTCACTGGTTCGCTGGACCTGAACTGGCCTTGGGTGTCTCTAGGGCAGCATACAAGAAAAAAGGTAAAATGCTGGATGGGGAAAAAGCATGGCAACGTGAGGGGGTCTTATCAGTACTCGGGAGACAGGCTCCAAAACTGATTTCGGGCTCAAGTCCAACTGCTAAGACCAGGCTACTATCCTTTAACACTAACAATCTATGGTTGTTACTAGCCTCCTTACTGGACATAACGCTCTGAGAAGACACCCCTACATAATGGGTCCGATCCACAGTCCCTTATGTAAGTGGTGTGAAGCAGAGGAGGACACCTCAGCCCACGTTTTGTGTGAGTGTGAAGTCTTGGCTTCGCTCAGACACACATATTTGGGTCCCTTTTATTTTTTTGGAGCCAGATGATATTAGAAGTCTAAGTGTACGGGGCAATCTGGAACTTTAGTAAGGGAACAGGGCTCCCATGACTTGGACATCAGATAACAGGGCACAAAGGGCATGTCTAAAAGGCACATCAGGACCGAAAGGGCCCAAACCCATTTGCTATTCTGTTCTAGGGTACATATCAGCCAATATTAATGGAGGACTTAAACATCTGGCACAAATTCTATGATGTCCGGTGCCTCAGCTGCCCACTGACAAGCAGAAGCAGCAGAAATGTTTGGCTGCTAACCCTCCTGGCTCACCTGATTTGACCACCTGGGTTTCCTCCTTGATTCCAAGAGTGAAATCATTGCTCTGAGGGTTTCATTTCCAGGATGTCCTTGAAATTCAGAAACAAATGCTGCCTGTCCTTTCTTTATACATTTTACATAATAGCTACATTTTCAAAATTATGTGCGTTACAAAAGAACTTGAATATTGCTGAACCTGACCTTCCCTACACAACTACGTGAAATGGTATTTAAGCATGCTTACAATCATTTCATAATTTCCCTTCATGATTAGCTTACCTTTGCTGAGTTCAGAAGCAAATGACCATTTGCACGGACACCTAAAGGCCGTTTGCTTTCATCATCTGGCCACATTGCACAGTGATTGTAAATGAAGAAAGTCAGATGGTTCTGAATAAGGTCCTTCCCAGAACAACGCAGATCCACAGGGTACCAATATTCAAACTCTCGTTTCATCAGGTCTAAAGATGCTTTAGGAATTTCCGTTCTTGCAGGAAACTCTGCAGTTTTATAGAAGATGTAGTCCCACACCTCGGGTGTCATTTGTTCTGCCCTACAGAAACATGTAGAAAGGCATAAGGTGTACAGTAACTACTGCACCTACTCCATATGGCAGTCTCTACTGCAATGCTAATATTTACACAGCCTCTTACAAATGTGAAGGTTTGCTATTGTGCTCAATATGTGAACCCAGATGAAGCCAATCAAAATTCTCACATCCCATTTCCCATGCGCTGTAAGTGACCTCCTTTCTTTGGGATATTTGATCGAAGTTTTGTATGCATTTTGCGTACCTTCTGCACACATAACATGCCTGCTCATCTCGTCCTTACTGATTTGATGACTGACCTTTAGGAGTCTGTTACACTTAAAGTACTTTTTGTAGAAAATGTAAAATAAGCTGAAAACATACAAGGTACATACCATTAGGTTTAACACAGTAATTACAATGAATGAGCCAAACTGTCTAGGCATATGCAATTTATAATGATACAAGATTACAATCACATCTTAGGATTTGCATGTTCAGATACCTCAGCAGATGCTGCAGTGAATATCTCACATTGTGATATGTTCCATAGTCCGTGCATTAATTACATATAAGACATTTATTAAAGATCAATAAAGGCACTTTGGTTTTATGACATAATTTGCTTATATAGTGACCACCAACATGTTTTGACCACTCATGTGGCCACCTTCAGGGTGGTAAGTGCAAGAATATAAATATGTATATAATTATAGTGTGTTGGGATCACACGACAGTTAAAATCATATGGTTTTGGTTAAAATTCCAGTGCAGTGGTGGTAAAACAGTATGTATGAAATATTAGCAGTTAAAAATGGTTGCCTGTAGTTTGGTTTTGTGGAGTGATGTACAAAGAAGGCTTATAACTCTGACTGGTGAGTGATGGTGTAGACTGCACTGTAGTCTGTCACTCACCAAACAGTCATAAGCATTCCATGTACACCACTCCAAAAAACCATCCTACAGACAACCATTTTGAACTTCTAATGTTTCACACATCACTGTTTTACCACTTCACTGGAATATTAACCGAAAGCACATGATTTTTAACTATGGTGTGATCCCAACACACTATAATTACAAATGTATTTGTATTCTTGCACTTACCACCCTGAATATGGCCATGTAAATGGCCAAAACGTGTTGCTGGTCAACAGATAATAAACTTAGACGCATGCAATCAAACAACACCCCCATGAGTCAGACAAGTACAGGAGAGTGTAAATGGTATCAGGAAAGAATTATCAGCTTTGGCTGAAATAAAAAGAAATGACAACACAGAATAAAGAAATAGAGATGGCTTAGGAAATAATACATAGAGAAGAAGGAAAATTTGTATCAAGCGATTCAAGAGCTTAAACAAAAATTATCAACAAAGACACAAAGATTATCTAGACACAGGAAGAGATAAAAACCAATAATATTTACGTAAAATGTTTAGAACAGACTGCAAAAAATTCTACAACATTCTCAGGCAGAAAAATGCCAATGTGCAAAATGCACCACACAAAGAAGTAATACAGAACCTTTGGAAAGCATACATGGGAAAAATGTTCAACATAATGATGAAGCCTACAGATCAAAAACCAATACCACCAAAATCCTGGTAAGGAATGAAGGCCAATATTTGAAAAAAAGGGGTGGCAATCATACTAAAAAACAATGCTCAATTGAAGAGTTCCTGGAAGAGGACAAATATAAAATTTCTGGCTTAAGCTACTCACAGTAACACATAAATATTTAGCAACCCTTGTTAACAAACTGATCAAAGAAAATCAAATATCAGTGGCAGACAGCAAGTAACAATTCTCATTCCAAAGAATGAAAACACTGCCCTGTAACCTGTCTACCTACAATGTCTTTTAATAGACACTGTAATTTCATTATGAGAGAAGCCAAAAAGTTTTTGAAATACGAAGACTTAACAATAGCTGTACAATGCATGTGGAATGTAAAGACAATGGTGACACAAGTAGTAATAGTGGGGACTGGAAGCATCTCAAAATCATTCATGAAATATCTGCCAACATACCTAGAAGAAAGACATCAAGGAACTACAGAAAACAGCCATACTGATCATTAAGCACATACTTTTAGAAAGGACTTACAAACCATTTATCACGAGAAATAGCATAATGCATACCATAAGCTTAAAACCACACAACAGCTACAACATTATATACCCCAAAACATGGTTTGTTTCAGGTACATAACTGTAAATGACCTGCATAAAGGTAACAACAACAACAACAACATAATAATAATAATAATAATCACAGTAACAATAATAACAAATTTGTTATTTTTATTTGCAACAGAAGTAAAATTTCTAAGGTGTTCTCAAGGCTCCATCAGTTCAAAATTGCTGAACTTGACTGGCATGGATGAGTACTGCTCTCTCATGACTCAGCTTACTTTGTGCCTTAACAAAAATGGGTGCATGCTGCTAACACTACACCACAAACACTGCACAGCAGGCCTGTTTCATAGGCAGCCTACATGCAAAATCCAACCTGGAGGATGCTACCACTTGGTTCATAAAACAACATAATAAATGTATTCTTTTCCTTTAAAATTTTCTGCTCCTGCTAGGATAAAGTATGCAGACTAAATTAAAAGCAGTGCATGGATCTTCTTGTGCAATGAAGAATACAATACTGTCTCCAAGTTACACACCATATACACACACACCAATAGCTGCACTATAAATAAATTACAATGCAGTTAGTGACTTTTCTTACTGCACAGAACATGGATAAATTTAAAAGAAAATATCACATTTCACACTAAGATGTTCAAAGTGTTGAAATGCTTTGAAACTCAGTGTGTTTGAATTCTTTATGTCCCATGAGTTTTATATATTACTACATAACAATTTTTTTTCACTTCTAAAATGAAAAAATAGAATTTGCCTCAACCCATGGAAATCCTGAATTTTGTATTTAGTTATCACGATATTTTCAAAAAGTGTATCTTGTGTTGAACTAAAAACGTATATATATCCCACTGGCCAACAGAATCTCTCGAAACTTTCCACAGAGGCCTGCTCAAAATATTAATTGAATAAGCCTGCTGTATACTACACACACCAACTCTTAATCACAGATGTGACATGTACATTAACTACAGATCATAAAACACATATCTATTAATATCCAGTACCCCAATAACTTCTTCCACCTACATGAATGTTTTTAATACATGTGTTAAGACTGTCAAGAACTGCTGTTAATTCCATTAAAACTCATTAACACTGACATTCTGTCATCCCTTTCCACACCACACCATATCACATCACACTGTCCACCTTCTCCATTCACAACACTACCCATTTTCTTAATGTGATACACCCATATTCACTTATTTACTGCATAACAACAACTTACTTGATACCAAGAGAATTGGTTTTACTTCCATCAAATGTTCCACCTTGGAGCAGGTGAGCCACAGTGTAGAATGCCATATAAATGGTTGAATCAGACAGTGACTCAATAAGCCACTGTTCATCCCAAGGAAGTTTTGTACCTACAACACAAACATGGGCTTTAAGGTTCACACAGCAATGCATATCCCACAATTGGTCTTCTGACACGCAATGCCATTCAGTTTGACAGACGCGTAACAATGTGTCAGAGTCACCTGCTAAACCCATGACATGCCAAACGAGGGTAATTTTACAATGGATTATACAGGTTTTTGAATTATGTCTGCTCTGCTTTATTAAGAAAACCAAAATCTTCTCTACAAGCAGAACTTCTATGTACTCACTACATAACATTAAGTAAAACAGAGCCACTTTTCATACTCACATGCAAACAACAGTCTGTTCGGATGGATACGAATAAAATGATCACAGTTTAGCTTGAAGTTGTGGCATATACAATGATGGATCTTATGCTTTCTTGATTTCACAATTTAGAACATTCATGCACACTAATATAAAGCAAAAAGGTAAAGCAGTCCCATTACAGGCCTGGACAGGTCCAGTGGGTTCCAGGAAGTTAAGGTTCCCAGATTACATGACAATGGCACAAGGTGGTGGTAGGTTGCCAGCCTTACGCACCGGCCGCCTTTACCCCCAGGAAATACTCCTGGTACTTATTTCTGTTAGAGGCCGAGTTAACCCCAGGGTCATAGTGCAATCGGAAGGATTTTATGTCAATGAAAAATCCACTGACACCAGCTGGGATCACACCAGCGACCTTCCAATTTGTAGCACAGCACCTTAACTACTGTGCTACCACAGTCCCCCATGCACTAATATAACAATATCTAATAAGGCCAATTCACCATTTAAACCACAAAATATATTAAACAAAATATAAGAGAAGACACTCATACCTATAGCATACCTTAATACCAATATAACATACTGACATAAATATAGTCATTATTATTGAAATAATAAATCTGCATAATATTTATACATGGTGAAAATAACTTTGTCAATACCAAGACCTAAGGCTGAATTAAAAATGAAACAGAAAGATGTATAGACCTATTTTATCATACAGTAAACTGAGTCAAGGAAATATTTTACAGTTTTTATGCAATCTCAGAGTTAAAAATTTGACTGTCACATTGATACACACTTTCAGTCAATACAAAGTAGCAAGCTTTATAACATAAGAAGCACAACTACAATTTCAAAATACTTTTAAACTTAATTATTTTTAATTTGAATTCATAAAATTGCAAGGATGACACCTCTTTCAATAAAATAATTATACAATTTGCCTCCATTTGTACATTTTGCAAGCCTGATGATGAGCCAATTGGCTTGAAATGTAGCTAGTTTTTATAATAAAATGGTTGTGTTACTCTGCATTATTTCTTACATTATTAATTCATGATATGCAACAGGATGTTCTGAATCCACACAGACACACACACACACACTGCAACAAAGCTCACATGGTTTTGTTCATTAGCAGATGAATCTGGAAATGGACACAGAAGCTATTTTTCCACCTTCTGGGCCTTACCATTCCCAACAGTTTGATCAATTCTCACTTTTGTGGTTCGAAATTATTGCACCAACTGTTGCAGCAGACAGTGTTAAAGGCACAAATAAAACATGCGAAAAGGGTGCCCTCAACCTCAAACCACACAACAACGAAGACAAGCCTCACCCATCAGCTAGCCAAAAATACTTCACACAAGACATAACAAACACTGGCCTCCTGAAAAGAATTTCCTGCTGTGTGTATTTTTGCCAAAAACACCACTGTGCTGCTAAGGACCAAATGACACTCAACCGAAAAACCAGAATGTGTAATCGCAGGTAAATGTTATGACTGATATTGACTGGGATTATATTCTTCAGCAGCATTTTCTTAATGAAATAACAAGGGTAAAAGGGCTATGGATTCTAAAAACAGCTTCATGAAAGAATCAAAACTTTATGGAAGGGCCCTTAAAGTTGTATTTGTTTAATTCTGACATTATAAAAACGTCAGGACAGCTATGTGGAGAAGTAAATAATTTGTGACTACTGCACAAAGTACCCCTCAAAAGTGGATACTTTACGTAGAAGTACATTTCAGAGATTCTTTATATCCATACTAGAAAAATATGGTGAATACAAGACCTGTTTTTATAAGTGCAGAAAATTTTACAACACCACAGCATAGTGGAATACTGTTTTCCCCTTCACACAAGAAGGAAAGATTTTTAATGGGACAGTGTTTTTCCATTTGGCTTGTAATGGTTAATATTGAAATGGCTAATAAGACTGGGTCGGCAGATGTGGACTGGATTCGGCTGGCTGAGGACAGGGACAAATGGAGGTCTACTGCAAACATTGTCCTGAACGTGCAGGTTTCTAAGGCACAGTTAATTTCTCAACTAGCTCAGCAAATGTTATCATCTTAAGAACTTGGCTTAATGCAGTCAGTTACTCAGTTATTCATAAACAAAGGCATGTAACTTCTACCACTCTCTTCAAACTAACCAAGGCCATATGTTCGAGAGCAGGCATACTCATGAAGCCAGTCTAATGTAGCGATGAAGTTCTTCTTCACCTCATCATGATATGTGTTCATGTTATTCAGTACTTGTACTGCCTGTGCTTTCCAGTGTTCTTCACCATAATCCAGGTACCACTGGTTACACAGTGCTACCACACACTCATCACCAGACCTACCGATACATAAAAAGAACACAATACAACACCAACAAGAAAACATGTAATTATGCCTACTGGATGTATTGGCATTATAAAATGACCCTTAGAAGCAGTGCCACTAATTACAGTAGAATGGATCTTACAATAAAGACTGGGATAAAATAAGTGTAGGTATGGCAGTAATAAAAATTCAACAATTATTGCTTTCAAAATATTGTGACTTGTAGGGATTCATGCATGCACCAAACTGGGCACTGCTGGGCTGTAGGCTCCCACTCACCAATAAATAAATAAATAAATAAATAAAAAGAAAAAAGGATTTTGAAGGCACTAATTCTATCAAATGTTTTACGTGTTTTACTCTTCTGCTGAGATCAGCCACTGAAATTAGCTGATGACTAGTATATTTCAATTAAAAGCAATAATAAACACAGGAGTCTACGACAAACTTAAAAGCAAGAACATCAGACTCTGTGATTTAAATTAAGTGAGACATGGAGCACATAGTTACACAACTGAATGTTGCAATCAGTCACCACAACACTATATTCAGTAAGAAAAGGCCATATGTTTCAGCTAAAAATCATTAGCCACCACCCAGCCTAGGTACAAAAGAGCATGTATTTTACATGTGTACTTTATGTTGAGATCTCAAACTTTACCAGTTAAAATATACATATAGTTTAAATGATACAGAATGTTTGAAATGTATAATCTGGAGAGTATAAAGTATGACATAGGTAAACAGATAAAAATTTGTGGGAACCTTCCACATGTTCAGAAATGGCCCTTTCCACATGTCAAACAACCTACCAACCAAACAACCAAAGAGCTAACAGAGGCCGGAGATGTCCCTTGATCTGATTAGCCATTCCTACATTACAGCATTGCTGGGCAGACACATTAAAATACGATTGTAAATGCGCTTATGCTAACCCTGTCGTGGTTGAAGAACCGACATGGGCAAACTGAGGACCATTGCTCAAAAGGCCATAGGCCTTATGTGCGGGCATAACTTTGGCTGGAAGGCTTTCTGGGATTCAAACCCAGAATGGTCGTGTTGAAAGTTAATGATAGACTAATCATGGAAAAATTTAGCTGCCTTACATGGGAAGAGTGCGAGCTATACCCCGCCTTTGCGTGACACACCCTGGCATTTAACTTATAACTGAGAGAAAATGCATGAAAAACCTCATTCAGGGTAGAATAAAAGTGCCAGGTGGCACAATTCAATGTGTTGACATGGTCGCCTTTTGGGGGTAGCCAGGACAAGTCGTCAATCCTGATTTTCCTGCTTTACGGACCTGGGTCAACACTTGGTCAGCGTAGATATCTGCAGAGCTGCGTAACTAAGGGGTTCCCCACAACAGCTAACTTTGAGTCAAATCTCAAAGTTAGAGAATTGATGTGGTTGGTAAACAAAGGGACTACCAGAATCATCATGAATTTGCTTGTGCACTGGTAGCAATACAAAGATACTTGGACTGAAGCACCTGCAGTTTCCTGATATGGGAACAAGTGGTGGCCCTCCAGATGGCGTACGCATAGTCCATCAAAGGTCGGATAAGCTCCTTGTACAGCAGAACTCCTTTCTTGATGGAGACACCACGTCTCTTGTTTGGAGAGGTCCAAGCACTTACAGTCGTTGTGCCGCTTTCTTTCTAACCTGATTGATATGAGTTGACTACGTGAGCCACGTATGAGTGTCACCCCAAGAAAACGGGCACTATTGACCCATTGGATTGGCTCCCCGAAGAGCTGAACTGGTTAGGGTTTCAGAATGCACCTACCAGCCTTAGCAAAGAGCAAGGCAGAGCTCTTTGAGACATTGATGGTGATCCTCCATTCTCTCAGCCAATGCTCCAGGTCACTGAGATGCCTCCAGGTATTTGATAAGCAGTGCTGGCTATGACGGCCACATCGTCCACGTAGAGAGCTAACTCAAGGTGGTGGGAAGGTGAAGGCATGTCTTTGACATACAAACTGAATAGGAGGGGGGAATTATTCTACCCTAAGCTATGCCAGCCCGCATTCGAAGACAAGTGGGTGTGGCTGTTTGGAAGGATGCTTCAAACATCCAACTACTCGGGTAGGAAGATATGGTTTTGACAAGGTACAAAGAAAAATTAAGGAATGTTAGTTTACAGAGGAGACCATCATCTCATACAGTATGGTAGGCCTTAGCCACATCGAGGAAAACCACCCCTGTTAATCTCTTCCCTCCAAAGTTCCTAGACACCCTTTCTACGAAGAGGGTGAGCTGTAGTGTAGTGTTGTGTTTGGGTCCGAACCCAAACTGCTCATTGCGCACAAGTGCACACCTGCCTATTTTGAAGAGATTCTTGGTGAGTAGGATCCTTTTGAAAAGCTTGCCAATCATGTCTAGTAGACGTGTCGATAAGATGTGGGCAGCGCCGGATCCTTCCCCTGTTTAAGGATTGAAAACACGCGAGCGTGTTTCCAAGCTGCCGCGAAGTGCTGGGTTCAAGAAATTGTGTTAAATAACATGACGAGGAGGGAAACGACACTTAGTGGATGATGCTTCAAGACTATTCAGCATACCGTTTGGACCTGGTGCCTTGCCGACTCTGGGAGCAAAAGAGTATGCTCACATCACCTCATTAACCACCTCAATGGCTGCTCCTTCTGACGGGTTGTTTACTGGCTGAAAATGAGCCTCCAGACTGTCTGCAAGGGCTTCAGCTTTCTCGGAGTCCGAAAGAGTAAGTACCCCTGGTGTGAGCAAGGGAGGTGAAGGAGTGGAGATTCTCATCACCCATCTAGTCATCTTCCACAATGACTGATCCTCCGGATCAAGGCTTTCCAGCGTGGAGTTCCTCTGGTCGTTCCTCCATTTGTTGAGCCAGTTGGTCATTGACCTCTGTAGGTGACTGACCTCAGATTCTACAGCAGGGTCCCTAGAGATTTGCCACTGCCTCCTTAACTGGGTCTTCAGTCGTATTTCATCCTGGATATAAGCCAGTATCAGGGGTCATGGGTCACCACGTGGACGACACTTGGGAGTGGACTGCCAATTCTGTCAAGATCGTGCTTGACAGTTCCTTGTCACATGTGTCATTCAGAAGGTAAGGGTTGGATGGGAGCCCAGCTTCCAGGAAGGCCTGGAATTTGAATCAGTCAGTCCTTAAACCCAGGCGGTCTGAGAGGTTGAGGAAGGATGATCGACACTGCGTGTCAATTAGTACAGGTAAGTGATCCGAGCTGAGTGCAGAGTACATGGTCAGAGACACTGGGGTTAACATTTTATAAACACCAAATTATATATTTCAGGCATTCTGTATCTTTTACACTGTATGTATAGTGTACCTTGTAGAGACTGAGACATCAAAGCTGAAATATAGTTGTAAAATATACTCCCTTTTGTATTCTTGTAATTAGGCCTGATGATGGCTAATCATTTTAGCTGAACTACATAGCCTTATCCAGGGTGTTGACACTGACCCCTCACTTCCTTCTAGTGACACAGTCAAGAAAGAGTAGAGCTATACCTCTACTCCCCCTAAGGGCCGTACGGCCTGTACAGAGCCTCAGTGCCTGTGCAAGGTTACACTTTACCTTTTTTTTTTTTT
>Ga0123352_10013050_pt1 | contig 13169 bp, 7 predicted proteins | sample TergutLab28metaG_FD_89700 | JGI IMG/M metagenome (GOLD analysis project Ga0123352, IMG submission 89700) | Labiotermes labralis P1 segment gut microbial communities from Petit-Saut dam, French Guiana - Lab288 P1 | ecosystem: Host-associated > Arthropoda: Insects > Digestive system > Gut ... | reverse complement strand
TTTCTTCCGCAATAGAATTTTGATTTGTTAAAATTGTTCCCAAATATTTAAACTCTTCCACCCTCTCGAAGGTACTATTATCAATCCTCACTCTGTGAATTCGTCCTGCATGTATTAACTACACACCGATGTATTTTAATGGACCATTTCAACAACTATAAATTTAGTAGGCACTAATTAATGCGCTCCCTGATGATGGTGTAACTGTAACACCGAAACATGTCGGAGCTTTTTTAATGTAAATTTGAATATTGTTTTTAAATTTGTTATTTACTGTCCGTCGTACACAACACTGTGGTGTAAATTTAAGTTCTACAATAATTAACAAAGCTACATGTTTCAACCCCTTGCGGTCATCTTCAGGCTTATAAAATATGGTATCATACAAGGTACGTCTGTTGTTGCTACCTACGGGATCCCGTGGTTTACAGTACACTAGTTATAAAATACGTTATATAAAAATGTTGATTAAAATATAGATAAAGATCATATGATCGTGGTGGACGAATGGATCGTTATTGCAAGCATGTGATAGATATCTATGTACCTGCGAATGCGCCGTGCTAGTGTTATGGTCGTGGTGTAGACCACGATATTAAAAAGGCTAGGGTTCGGAGGGTTTGGGCATTCACGGTGTGTCGGTGGGCCATATACAGTACATGGGTGATGTGTGTCTTCGGTGTATTGAGAGCTTGGACTCACTGTTTGGGTGACCTGGCGCCCTTGGTGGATGGATGTTTGATGTCGTCCAGATGTAGGCGCTCTTGTTGCGCTTGTTGTAGCGGGGTAACGGTGTAGGTGCGATGTCCCAGTTGTCGAGTGGTATGTGGTGGGGTGCGTCTTCCTGGTTTGTTAAATCAGGAACTTGGTGCTGGTGTGATTTCCTGCCGTCGTTTCGTTTAGACTATGCGTGCGTTGTATCTATTGATGGCACGTTGTATCCTGTGGCGTCGACGTATGTTTGTATCCGGGATGTATGAGTACCTTGTGACGCGGTCGTTGTAATAGACCGGTGGTGGGCGAGTGGAGCAGTGGTGTTGTGTCCAGGGGTCTGGTATCGGACTGTCTGGTATGTCGGCCCTGGACGAATGTCCGCTGTATACACGTGTTTCGAGTTTTACCTTCATAGAACAAATCGGCTGGCCAAGCTGTAATGTTCTAGAATTGTATTCGTGAGTTGCCTGGTTCGGCAGAGAGACCGTCCATTCTGCCTGAAGCTTCCTGTGTTTTCATCAGTCCCTCCGGGCAAATTACGGGTAGCACCTCGATTAGGCCCGACCGCTACATTCCAAATCTTTCCAGTTCATCAGTCGCCCTGCAACTGGATGCTTCAATACCGACGGCGTCATTCAGTAATCACAAAAATGTAACCCAGACAGTGAAGAGTAAAGTCGTCGCTGTTCTCGGCATGAAGGCATAAAGGGGGAGCAGAGGTACGGCTCCACCCATTCTTAACCTCAGCGCTAGTCGGAGGGGAGTAATTCAATTAAAGTCCCGGCAGCTGTACCCCTCGGAAAGAACCCCGATACCGGAACAGCAGGCCAGGTGGGTGCCAGAGCCGGTCCTGACATTTTGGAGAAGAGAAAAATCCAATGCCTCTAAGGTGATTCACAGCCCGGACCGTACAGCCCTTAGCCTAGTCATTTCCCCGACTACACTATCCCGTCTCCAGTGCAAACCAACACCTCATTTAAACCTTCATGAAATAGTATCTATGCAAAGGCACATTCTTTTCTGCTTTCAGCAAGGTCAGTACTCGCACCTACAGGCGTAGATGTATCGAGACAAATTGGTCGTTGTTTCACTGGAATGTGGGACGGGCAATAATGTCTGAAGACGCCAGTGGAGACGTAACGGGTGTGCACCAACAAGAGTCCGACGTCAGTGTCGAAATAATATGTAGGTCATGGAGATAACAGCAAAGCCATCTATGCTCACGTACGAATCTGCCTACACTCGAAGTAGTGAGCCTTCTTAATCAGCAAGGAAAATCATAAGGAGGCTAAAATTAGTTTCATCCATTATTAGATCATTAGTAGATTACGTAATGCATCTCTGTGCACTTGTGTGTTATATTTTGGCGTCATGTGGTGGAGTTATGGGCACACTGTATGTTGTCCGACACACAATGTAAATACAAACCAACTTGCTACAAATGTGGAAACGAAATGTGAGACCATGTTACGAAAAGGCTCCTTCCGCTCTATAAGGTAAAGTCCACCCTATAACCCGTCATGAAGGCGCAGAGGGGAATATAGGTGTAGCTCTACTCTTTCTTTAACCCTGGCGCTAGCCGGGGTGGGTGGTTAAGACCACCCATTGTATTGGAGGCTGGGTGGGTCCTAGCGCTGGTCGGGACGGCTGCGTAAAATCTCTCCCGGGCTGGGATTTGATCTCGGACCGTCCAGTCCGTAGCGAGTCGCTATACCAGCTGCGATGTGCTCTGAGGGAAGAAAACAGACCGAGGGAGTTCCAAAACAACGTGCTGTGAAAAATACCTAAGATGAGTACATAACAATGATTTTAGGAATTCATAATATTCGCGTAATTTTTAACAAAGTTAAATACAGAGTGTATATGAAGAAAATCAATGTGCACGAAATTTCGATTTGAAAATGTCACAGGAAGATAATAACTGAGAGCTACAGGTGTCGATGGGGATAAGATTAAAAGTAATAAGGGACAAATACGATGTAAAAATGAAGAATCGAGTATTTGACCGCTAAATAGCTGGGAAAATTTCGAATGATCGTAATGCCATAACGTTCATAACTCATCATGGACTGCTTGACCCTGAAAATAAAAGCATTACAATGTTTCGAAAAGTCGGTAACTCCCGGTTGAAAGGGTGTAACATCCCAGAAGAATTGAATCTTAACAACACCACCGTCAGGCCCTCAAATCTCGCAAAATGTGACAGTGTCCGACATTAAAACTAACTCTTGTCATCCTCTCTTAACTTCCACATATTTCAGTTTCTTTACCGATACTTTGACCATTTCCGTCCCTTCTGTAGTCCTTCTCATCGCCAATGTAAAGCATGGCTACACAGTAGAGACTCTGTAACTGGAATAACATTAAGTATAATCTGAACGACTATTGAATTTCGAATCGTCTCTTTACCAGATGAAAATCTATTAAAACCTGATGCAGTTCAGCCTAACGTCGCAGTTTTTATATTTTACTAATGAAAATCTATATTCTTATTCAGTTCAATTTAACTAATGAAAACCCATATTGATATTCAGTTCCCCTTTATACTCATATATATATATATATATATATGAATCCTTCCATGCATCTGTCTTTGGTTAAACATTTTATCTTACAAAGTAATTGTGAGAGTACGAATGTCTATTCTATCATGTCCTTGAACACGACAATCGTCGCGGGAGATTTCCCACACAGGAAACTTGCGTCCGACGATAATTCGGAGTCAATTTATCACACGCAGTGCAATTTACCTATTTCATAGACGAGACTCAATGTTACTGGGGGACGCAGGCTTCCTATGCGATAAAGCTAATGTGCTTTTGGACACGCTAAAGCGGACACAATCCATTTAACTTTGGGATGAATTTACAGGAAATGAAGGAAAAGTAATTCGTAACATGAAGCTTAATGACGTATACACGTCACCTAATACTGATCGGATAGTAAATTCAAATAGGCGACGGAAGGAAACAAGAGGTAGAAATTTTATGTTCTGAAAAACAAGCATTTATAAGGAGCATGTGGGGAGGTTAGAAGACAACAGAACTGGGAAATACTGATATTATGAAAAATAGTTTGTGGAAATGTGAACTGCAATGAACGATACAACAAATAGTTATGGTTCCGTCAAGCACGACATGGAACGAAATAGATGAGACTGCGTCCAATCACAGAAACTGCTCAACTATACAAGTCCTTAAAAAAGATAGAGCGGCAGACTTAATGAAGGCGATATGGTAACAAATCACAAATATTCGCCTGCATTAGCAAGAGGGTTTGTATTGTACAGTGTCAGCGGTGAAATCACTGCAATCTTCGGAACAGCTAGCAGAACTAAGTACAGGCTAATGTACTGTTGGCAGTACAAGATTCCCTTCTTCCCATATGCTTAGCTGACTCCACTGTGTCCAATTATCCTTGAAAAATTAATACGTAGCTGGTCTCAGACAGTACCCAGTTTCATGATATCCGTCCAGGCTTTCACTAAACAGAACCTCTAGACCCCATCCTGACACACTAACTGCAACTCACATCATATTCTCGGAAAGTTATTCTTCGTGTTATTCTTCTTCGTATTTCTTTGACTCCTAAATGATCCCAACGTTTTCTGATAAAAACGTTCATTCTTCATACCCCGACCATATATCACTCGTCCCATCCATCTTATTATTCTGGTCTTCACAAGCGCTAAACATTTAATACAAATTTAATTATTCCACTTCATTCGGGCTATCGTGACTTTATATCTCCTAATTTATTGTACACTGGCAAGGAAAACTATGAAATGTATTTTGTACAACTATGTCTTCACAATTGCCGATCCCAGTGGTCGCGCGGTCTAAGACTGATCTGCGGCCGCCCGCTTGCTGGGTTTTCGGGTTCGAATTCGCAAGTTACAGTATGTGGTACGAAATAGGGCAAGAAATGATAGACCACTCATTTAATACAACACCTTTAATTTAATCGCTTGCAAGTGGTATGTAGAACAATGGGTTCAAATAAAAAAATCCCGCCGGGGCATGGATCATTTTCTCTTGTGAGGTTTGTGTGTCGTGAAGTGTAGGTCTCTGTGTCGGGTCTATCTCTCGTCCGGAAGAATCCTACCGAGTGTGGTGTTTCTGAGTGTGATAATGAGGAGGTCCTGGCCCAGTAAGGGCTGTTTCAACATTGGGGGGGGGGGGAATACTTTATGATTTTGACGTTTTGCTGACCGTGCATTTCAGTATATTTATCTCAGTAATTAACCAACCTGATGGACAAAATTTTTGTTTTACAATAAGTTTATTTCATGCCTCTACATGTTTCGAACACATGTGCTCGAAACATGTAGAGGCATGAAATAAACTTATTGCAAAACAAAAATTTTGTCCATCAAGTTGGTTAATTACTGAGATAAATATATTTTATGATTTGTACTCTTCTTCGAAAGTCCTTAGACTGATAAATTAAAGGCTCTTGGAAGTGTGGAATTACACACATGTACATAAATGAAGTTGGAAATCCTGAAAGAAAGAGATCTCTTGAGTGATCTAAATGCAGATGGTAGGATGTTATACAGCCATCCCTCCCTTTTCGCGGGGGTTATTTTCAAAGGCCCCCGCGAAAAGCAAAAATCCACGAATAAATGACAGTCCCCCGCAAGACAAACAATATTTTGGTATTTTTCGAGTGTTTCGTTATAATCATATATTTTAATGTTTCTTTATACGCTTAAATCTCTTTCAGTAATTTAGCCACAAAATAATAAAACACGAAAAGCATTTTAATTTACGTTTTAAGCATTTCTAAAGTTATTTTTAAACTCATTTACTTTCACTGGTCGGAGTTTTTTCTCTCTCTCTCTCTTTGTAGAAACATTGTGATCAGCTACTTCTTTTTTGCACATCAACCCCTTTTAAAGATCTTTTTGAGTTGTCCAACATTTTTATGCACCACTTCTACACGCAGCTTCTAGAGTCTTCATGAATGCTCTGGAAAAGTCGTGAACCTTTTTATGTTTATTCCTGGGGCAACAAGGTTAATTTTCTAAACTTCGAAGTACGAACCCTCGAAAAGCGAGGACAGACTAATTAAAATAAATTTAAAGATAAACTGGAAGAGGGTAGGTGCGAGTTGCATTAGTTTATCTCAGGATATGGGCCAGGGCTGGAGCCTTCTTAAATCGTAACAGAGTTTAGAGTTCCACTGACACGCGACTGTAATTTTTCCACGGAAGGCTCTACTCCAAGGAATTAGTTGTTTAATACCGTCCCAAATTTTACCCGAATTTGTGAAGAATTCTCACCACCATGGGAATCTCGGATCTCACACTAACATTCATTCTCCACGGCTTTTTTTACTGAACTGTTTACAATGTAAATATACGAATGATTCATCTCATATAAGGTCGCAACTTTCTAGCGAAATTTTGTGAACACAGCTTTCGATTCTAACTAGGTTCATCCGAATTTTATACCAAACACCGAAATGTGCTAATCGGAAAGACATGCTATTCACAGCACCTGATGAGGTCAGTGAGTTTATTTTAAGGACTCAAAGGCCTGACCTAGTCCGTAACAAAAGAAAGCAGGGATCTTCGCAGAATACATAAAGGGTTGTCCATCATCAGTGTTAAGAACACATCGTGATGACTGTCATGAAAATGACAGCAACAACTGACAGGTCACAGTCACGGTTTGATTCTTTAAAAAATTATTACACATGTGACGAAAACACAGAACTTAATTCCAAACCACATTATTAGAATTAATCAGATAAACTCTCACAAGAACATTCATGACACTTAAAACAACAGCGATTATTAAAATAGAGCGATAAGATCATCGCCCATCTCAAGTGTCGAGCTTTTGTCCAGCGAATTGCTTTTCCATGCACTTCTAAATCTGTGGAGCATAGCGAGTACTCTTCTTGTTGCACGAATTATATGTCCCTAAAATTGTCTACCTCAGTATTTTGGGTTTCTGTCATTATCATCGTCAACTTCTTCTTCTTCTTCTTCTTCATCTTCATCTTCTTCCTCTTCCTCTTCCTCTGCTATTAATACTAATACATTAAGTACATTAGTATTACTAGCAGCGTATTTTACTCACTACCGTTAATCAACACCAGAAGCTGTAATTACAGTTGTACGAGCTCCTGATGATGGGTGTTAACACCCGAAACATGTAGAGCTGCCTACAGAAATGTAATAAACTGAATAAGTCGCATCTTGTTGGAAAATTATTAAATGTTTTACAAACTTCTATTTGTACATTCTATGGTCGAATTGTCCTAAATGAACGACATAATGGTGCAGTCATGACCATTCGCTTGCTTTTGAGAGGTCCACTTCTATAAACTTATCCGGACCTACGCCATCTGGACTTCCTGGCTGACCTGGTGCCCCTAACATTTGCGGCACACGTGTACAGACAGTCTGTGAACGCAACAAATATAACATTTGTATGGCTACGATTACCAACAACAGCATGAACGTCATGGCCGAGTGTGTAGCACTCCACCCTCGTATGCGGGAAGTCAGAATTTCGGATATCAGCTTACACATCAGCTAATAAAACCAGGGATTTGGGCAGTGACGCCATTCAGTCTGGTAGAAATGTATCAACGTTCCGAAGGAAAATGTTGCTTCCATCTTCAATGTATTATTTTACAACAAAAATATAGGCGGCGTCTTCCTTTAAAACATTGCTGTCCATCCACAAATTTACAAGGCGTCACTTCCCAAATGCCCTATTCTTGGTCCACCGGTCCACCGCCAATAGAATCTAAACTCTCTCATATACTAAGATGCTTTACGTTTTTGCTGCTCCGTTTAATTTGATTGCAGGAGATTGCACTTTCTTCCTATTCTTTCCGATTAACGGTATATAACCACGTTTCAGTAACTTATGAAATCGATATGGCCTCATTAATATCCTATTTACTACCCAAATCAAGGTCCAAGTAATCCATCACATCAGTTATAGGTATATTTACTGGTTTAATTAAAGACGTTATCTGGAAAATGATTAATGTCGTGGCAGAATCGATCATGGTTTATCTGAAGGCTTCCCAATATGAGTGTGAGGAATGGCACAAAAATGTTTTGGGTTATGATTGCCAGCTTCAGCTTTCATGTTCAATGGCCAGACCTCACAAAAAGGAAATACAGACCCGATGTCAGACGCAGAACGTTCTGGTGACTCGGCAGGAATGTCGACCACTACACCGTGATGTTCGGTGAATGCACAGGTCACAACACTTAAGACATTCATAACAATTGCTAACCTTCCAGTCAACATGCAAGGCACAGTGGCGTAGTTTTAGACCTTATTCCTTGGGTCAGTGATAATATTCGGTTAGTTATCGGCTGGTGAATTTTATATTCAGTTCCGCATAAGGATATGCAATTAAGAACATGCAGTTAATACGGCATTAAGTATGGTTTTAAATCCAAGCTACCTTGACATAACGGGTTTGGATCCCTTAAAAAAAATAGATGGCCCGAAACAGTCTGCTTCCCTCAGGCGGCATGACACTTTCCAGCCGACCGCTTCGAAGTGGATATTTGCAAATTCGTGACGCGTAAAATTTGTTATTATAAAAAAAGATGAAGTCAGCGTGTAATTAATCATTCGATGTAGGCCACGTGAAATGATACGCATTTGTTTTCAGTGTCCATGTATTTCCTGTATTAAGAGCAGACTTAGGATGTGTGTGCTTTGATTGTAAAGTTGAATATTTGGCAGCTCTGCTTCGTATTCAGGGATTCCTGTGTTCGAAACTGTCAGAGAAATCAGATGTCGTAAATCAGTGTTTATGAGATTTGTCTAAGTTCTGGGTTGGCAGAGTACGTTAAAATAGACAATAGCTTCAAATTAATTACAGCTACCAATATTCTGTTCTGTAGAAAATGTGGAACTGAGAGACTATTGTTAAATTAACTCAAGATTCATCAAGGTGGCCAATACATTTACTCTATACAGTCACTTGTCAGGTTTCGATATACTGCTCCCGTTAAGACCTGCAATAAGATTACATCCTGTTGAAACTTCGGCAAGGACACGCCCCATTAGACGTTGTGAATGGTGCCGTCTGATGCTGAGGAAATTACAAATTAAACCTTACTATCTGCCCTAACAATTTCCGCTGGCATCTTTCACATTACGCAGGCATATTCCTGAAGCAGATAAATTAAGTTTCTCTAAACTTGTTCCTGACTGATAACCTGACGACCTCTCGCAGCACTCACCACGGAGACTACTCACTATTTGAGAGTAATATCACATACTTTGGTAGACATGCGCAGTCTTCTACAGGCTCTTTCGAGATGTTGGTACACGTATCTATCTACCAAATTAAACGGCGTATATCCTAGAAAATTGGCATTCTTTTTCGTTTACTTTACGGCGATTTCTAAACTAAATGCGAGGGGGATCGTGGAATTTGAATTGGGAACAACGTGGAAGGAAACGGACGTGGCGTGTGTTACGATGCACAATACCATAGTCATACTTCCCAAATTTGGGGGTAAGGGACCCCTTCTTAACTTCAAAATATTTCACAGACCAACTACATGCTGGTGATTGTAATTCTGTATTCAGTTAATTGAGAAAATATACAATGTTAAAAAGCATAATAAACTCAGTAATCGTGGTAAACAAGTTCAGGTTTTATTTATTAAAAAAGGCGCTGACTGGAGGAGTAAGTCTTGCTGCTTATTGAGATGAATGAATGTATGGAACACTTGTATAAAACATGTTCTCTTCGGGGTCTGCTGCTTACATAGAGGAAACAGCCGCACTATATCCTCACTGTCACGCAGGGACGGAAGAAAGACCTAGTAATACCCGGATCTTCAGGACCCCAGCCATCAAATCAGAGCCACATCAATATTCAGGATAAGAAGTCCCTAGCTATCACATCCACGTCACTGCAGTACTCAAGTCAAAAGCCCCAGGTATAAAATCACAGCCACAGCAATACTCAAGTCAAAATATCCACTGGTATAAAACCACAGCCACAGAAATACTCAAGTCAAAATGTCCACTGGTATAAAACCACAGCCACAGCAATACTCAAGTCAAAATGTCCACTGGTATAAAATCACAGCCACAGCAATACTCAAGTCAAAATGTCCACTGGTATAAAATCACAGCCACAGAAATACTCAAGTCAAAAATTCCTCAGGTATAGCATCAAACCTGAGACTCCGAAATTCGACACGAGTACTAAATAATAAGCAGTCCCTCGATAAAGGCTCAACTCTTCTTGAATATTACGGCCTGTCGGCTGGTAAATAGTCACCTACGTTTCCAAGGAACTGCTGTCTTCCGAAAAGTCGGTAACGATTTGGCAGTCGACATTGCGCCCTACCCCACAACACATTACAATTCATAAGCAGCCGCTAGGAAGCTCAATGTGTTCAGCCTCGCCACTGCGGTAAGGAGTTGAGCTGCTATGACGAAGGTACTTCTACTCATTCGTATTTGTCGTGTTTGTATTTCATTCAACGATGCTGTCAGTAACTCAATTTATATAGCATCGAGTTATATACAGATTAAGGACGAGTGAATGTAAGGTTTTCACGTGGGCAGACGAACAAGAGTCACGTTCGGAGGCTATTGAATCGGCGACAACAAGAATAAGAAACAGCAGTGCCTAACATTTAACGGCAGCGTTCTGAATCTCGAATTCAGAGCTAAGCTATGAACCTCTCAGGCACAAAAAAAATTAGTGCTAACCAATCCACAATTACTGCAGGCGCCATTTTAAAGTAACATAGGCATTAAACATCCCCTGTGAAGTAAGCGGAGTTTGTGATAGAGGAAATGGGTGTTACCTAAAGACATTTATCCAGTTTCTAGTTGAATTAGCTTCAAAAGGTTGGTTGGAAGAGTAAATTAACAGTTTTGACTTCGAAATTACACGACATTCGGCTAAGGTCAGCCGCAAATGTAAAAGCCTGTAGCAGGAGAAGAGGAAAGGGAGAAGATGACAAAGAACATAGGGGTAAGGAACAAAACAAGAATAGGAAAATGCGAAGAAAATGTGGAAGAGGAGAATCAAAATGAAAAGAAATGAAGTAGAGGACGATTAGGGAAATAAAAGAGAATAAGTAGCAAATGGGCACAAGACAAGCAGATGATGACCACGACCACGAACAGATGGAAAGGACAAACGTCAACGGGAAGTACTGGAATTAAAAAGACGCAGTGAAAAGAGAGAAGCAGAAGATGGGGAGGAATTAATTCTGCTGATAATATTCTTCAGAACACTTTTAACTAAATTATGTCGATCGCTCTCTCAGTACTTCATGGCACAGAGCCATTTTCAGTAAAAAAAAAAAAAGACAACCTACCCGTTCCCTGCAATAGCAGGGCGCCAACACGACTCAGTTTTCAATTCAAATTCCGTTCATTTTCTAAGAAAGAGTAGCTATATATTATTTTGTGAGACGATTTACAACAGGCAATAAGACGCCTTTTTGTTAACGATGTTCGGTTTAATTGCAGCAATTTCGCACGTATTACTTTTGTTTTATATTTTATCACCTCATTTTTAATCAGATATTCAAAGCCTTTTCTCTCTCACGATTTAACAGCGCCTGTCAATATAATGTCTATTGCTGAATTACCCTACTTGCCTGCTCGCAGTCTGTACGTAAAATCGCGGTCTTCTGGCGCCCTTAGGCTGCCAAATCAACACCTGTAAACTTCACACGCTCCCGCGACTCACCAAGCCAGTTGGTTCAAATGGTAACGCATCTGACTTGTCTTCAGGATATGCCTGGGTAGAGTCTCGGACGGAACACTATCATAACTAAACTGTCCGTTAATTTCCTCGGTCCTTCCGTGCAAATATCGGAATATTACCTTAAATTACGTCGGCCCGATTACTTCCAGAGGAGCCGGGATAGCGTAGTCAGTATTGGGATTGGCTTAGGTCCGGACGGTCCGGAATTTGAATCCCAGTAGAAGTAAGTCTTCAAAATGTCCAGACCAATTCTCGGGCCCACCCAGCTTCCTACTCTTTTGGTACCAGGGAATCTTTCACTCCTCATGTCTGCTTTTATGGCGTGAATAGGGATAAACTTACCTTCACATTTACGACTGATTCCAAATATTTACCATTCATTATGTATTATCATCAACACATTCGAAGTTATGTCTGAATTACAGATCTTTTTAGTACCTCGACAGCCCTAGTAGGCTCAGGGTTCCTCATTGCAGAGGTATCAGGATCACAAACATACACACACACACAATCGACAGCACTCCTCCGGACGAGTGACCGGCCCGCTCCAGAGAGCTCTACCTTACAAAACACAACGCTCAAAAGAGATAAACCTTCCTTCCTTCCTCCGGCAGCATTCAAACCCGTAACCCAGCAATCGAACGGCCGCAGAACCACGCTTTGGATCGCGCGGTCACTGGGATACGCCGAATTATTGGTTACGGTGTAAAATTCTTCATGTCTCTGCGAAGTCATAAGTTTTAATTAGTGTGTTTTATATATTGCTATTCCTAACATGACGATAAGGCACAGAAATGGTTTGTACCTGATACATTTGACGTAACGTGGTTCCTGGTAGCGCAAACTAGGCACGGACACGGATCGTCGTTTGCGATATCTCTCGCTTATATTCGGTGGAGGTCTCATCATGAATACAGATATAGTTAGAAGAATATATCGTAGCGTCCAGCGTTAGGATGACTGGGAAACAGCCAAAACGAAAGAACATGGAAGCAAATGATTATGTCCTCACCGTAACCTCTAGTTTACATTAGTTACATTAAAACGGCGTTCGTTCAGCATCCACTGATACTGGGGGATAATCACATTCGTTGACCTCGCAGCGATGGGGAAAACGAGGCTATATCCTATTTCCACGCACAATCCTTTCACTCACCTAGATCAATAGCAATCAAACTGTGTTCCGCGGAACCCTGGAATTCCGCTTGCGACTTTCTGGCTTTCCGCAAGCGCATTTTCTTTATAAACAAATCGGTAAATACAATTTCGATAACTTGTAATTGCAGTTTTATTGTATTTTCCAGCTCCGAACACATTTGGCGCTGGTTTTATTTTCAGCGTCAATGACGAATAATGAAACGTTGTTTGTCACAAACGTGACAAATATTTTATTTTTTAAAATAAAATGTCACGTTTAAAAAGTGTGATTTTGTTTTTTGCACTCAAAACGTGCAATTTTACAAATTTTTACGTTTTGCTGACCGTGCATTTCAGTATATTTATCTTAGTAATTAGCCAACTTGATGCACGAAATGTTTGTTTTACAATAAGTTTATTTCATGCCTCTACATGTTTCGAGCACTTGTGCTCATCATCAGGAGGTCAAAATTGCATTACACAGCCTCTGGTATCATCACACCTACAGGTGGCCGTCTCGTGCACGAGACGGCCACCTGTAGGTGTGATGATACCAGAGGCTGTGTAATGCAATTTTGACCTCC
>Ga0123352_10013047_pt1 | contig 13170 bp, 13 predicted proteins | sample TergutLab28metaG_FD_89700 | JGI IMG/M metagenome (GOLD analysis project Ga0123352, IMG submission 89700) | Labiotermes labralis P1 segment gut microbial communities from Petit-Saut dam, French Guiana - Lab288 P1 | ecosystem: Host-associated > Arthropoda: Insects > Digestive system > Gut ... | reverse complement strand
TTGACAGACTGAAACATGTAGGAGTTGTAGGAATTATTTTAACCAAGTGACATGTTTTAATGTGTAAATAAGATTTTAGTATCACATATTGGTGCAATTAGTTGGTTATATTTTAATAAAATTCAATTATTGCTCGGTAAAAACAGGAAAATAAGACAGGCAATGTTTGTATGACACACCAGTGGTGTGTGTGTGTGTGCGCGTGCAACCATTGCTACTGTGGAAAAGAAGTATTACATAGTGTGTATGTTTGTAGCCTTAGGTATACAGCATGCAATGCTGAAATTGGGGGGTGGCTGGGAAACAGTTGAAAGTTACCTGGCCCCCAGGATGAAAATTTATGGTACCTGGGAATTTTTATATGTAGAAATTACACAGGCAAAAACCCAGATTGTAGTTGACCAACATTCATCACAGGCTCTGGAAAAAAAGTAGTTCAGTCAAGCAGGATGCTAATCAACGGCAAAGGATAACCTACAGTAACTTTTACACCTAAGTACAGTCAACAACAAAAAATTCAAATGATGGACTGTAAACACATAACATTAATTCTGTCGAGATTACTGAACTTCAAAGGATACACATCAGGGTCTTTGTGACCTAACTTGCTGAACTCTTCATCTGTGATCTTTGTTACTGGTTGCAGAAATGAGGCAATTTTCTGCTCAAAGGTATGGCAATAGTCACTAATCTCCTGCTGAGTTACCTGTAACTATAAAGAGAACCAAATGTTGCATTGCTACACAACAAATACAAATTATGTGCAAGTTTCTCTGATATACAAACACACACACAAAATTACGAGTATTTACTCAAGAGGTTATTTATGTTGGAACAGTGAAAGGAAGACATTGACATAAGGACTTACAGAGAACAGTTACAGTACTTTTGAAGATACAGTCAATGCCAACCAGTAAGCATACAAACGCAAGCAACGAAGTACACGCATATTTCAATGCGACAAATACACAGGAAAGATGATGTGTATCTTCAGAAACATTATCCATACCTTTGATGACGGTGGAATACCTCGCGCATGCATGATACCACATCGATTGGGCATTTCATCTTCATTTGGATACTCACAGTGATTATAATAGTCCACAGAGTGGACAATACGTAAATAGAACAATAAACGATCCAGCACCTGAAAAACAGAGCAAATGTTTGACATTTTGCAGAACTCTTCAGTGATGAATCATTAAAACAAGTTTACTTGCCTCAGTTCAACAAGGATAAAAAGGTGTACTCCAACAGAGTACGTATATTTTATGAATGTACTTCCTGCGATTCTGTACATCCAACTGATGTTACAGCTTTACTATGGATACAAACCTGTTACAAATCTTATCATATTACTGATTCAGACATTTTTCTTTGTATTTCATTGCCATATAAATTGTTTCAAATAAAACCTCTACAATATAACCTCCTGCATAGCAAAATGAAACTACACTCTATGCTGTAGTCACTGAAACAAAAGATAAAAATATTTTCCTAATTTGTAAATTGGAAACCATGGTGGGTGCCTCACCTTATAATCATGCACATAGTAAAATATGTTCTGCGTTTTCCTGCAAAATGAGGATTATGACATGGGGTCACCTGATATGAACGGCCACCCTATGTTCACGTACATGCACCATAAACCTTTAGGGAAAGATGTTTGTTACAACATGAAATTGTCATCTGGTCATTACAGCACAAGCTCAGTGAGTGATGGTAAATAGATGGACATATACAGATGCACACCTCCTGGTAAACAGGATGTGGAATAGGTCAGAATATAAAATTTATTACATCAAAGATAACCCACATAAGGAGGGTCACATTCATGCAGCCCCAGAATAAAATATATTACAACAGACAAAATCACATACACAAGTAAACAATAAAAATTACTTAGAAGTTTTATGAGGAATCTGAACAGGTTTTTGCTGATTTTCCTAAGTACCACAAAAAAATTCTGTTTGGAGATTTTAACGCAAAATTGGGGGACAGAGGATATTTTCAAACCAACAACTGGGAATGATAGTTTATTACAGGACAGTAAAGATCATGGTGTCAACAGTAGTAAACTTTGCCACGTTAAAAAATCTAGACATTAAGAGCAAGATGTTCCCACACTGATACATTCATAAATACACCTGGACCTCCCTGATGGTAAGACTCACAATAAGACTGAGCCCGTACTGACAGATAGCAGATGGCTTTCAAGTATACTCGATGTGCAATCTTTCAGAGGAACTGACTTTGGTACTAATCACTATATGGTGGTTGCAAAAGTTAGGGAAAGACTGGCAGTAAGTAAACAACCAGCACAGAAGTTTGATGTGGAGAGATATAATCTCATACTGACATGTGAGCTGCAGGTTAGAAAACAGTATCAGATTTAAGATTTCCAACAGGTTTGCAATTTTGAAGAACTTAAATGTTAGCAAGAATGCAAATGGGGCTTGGGAAAACCTTAAAGAGAATATCGAAATCTCAGCTGAAGACAACATAAAACATGGTTTGATGAAAAATGTTTACAATTTTTGAATCACAGGAAGCAGCCTAAAATGCAGTGGCTACAGGACCCAAACCAAAGGAATGTAGATAATTCAAATAATGTTAAGATGAGACGCTAGAAGATGTTTCAGGAACAAAAAAGAATATCCAAAAGCTAAAATTAATGAACCTGAAACTAACAGCAAGACCAAGAATATGAGGGACTTGTATAGGGGAATCAATGACTTTAAGAAGGGTTACCAGCCTAGAATATAGTAAACAATGAGAAGGGTGATCTGGTTACATACTCCCACAGTACTTTTGCTAGGTGTAGGAATTATTCCTCTCAGCTATTTGAATATATATATATGAGGTTAATGATGTTAGGTAAACTGATGTACAGAGAGCAGAGCCTCTAGTGCTTGAGTGCAGTGCCCCTGAGGTTGATATGGCTACTGAAAAGCTAAAAAAGACACATATAACCAGGTACTGATCAATTTCCAGCAGAACTGATAAAAGCAGAAGGTAGGACATATTGTTCTGAGATCCATAAATTTTTTCATTCTGTTTGGAATAAGGAGGAATTGCCTGAGGAGTGGAAGGAGTTTATCATTGAACACATTTATGAGATGGGTGATAAAACAGGAATTTCTTGACTAGATGAAAACCAGTTTGCTTCTCAAGAAGGACTCTGCTCCATGGAGTGAGTGAGTGAGTGAGGTTAGTCAGTTAAGTAAGTAAGTAAGTAAGTGAGTGAGGTTAGTTAGTTAGTTAGTTAAGTAAGTAAATAGTAAGTAAGTAAGTAATTATAGAGGCATATCACTTGTCAACTACACACAAAAGTTTATCCAGCATCCTGCCGTTAAATTTAACTCCTTATACAGAGGAAATTCTTGACAATCATCAGTTTGAATTTTGACATAACAGGTCCACTACTGATCAAATATTCTGCATTCGTGAAAAAAAAAGGGAAAACATGAGACAGTGCATTGGCTATTTATGGACTTCAAGAAAGCCTATCATTCATTTAGAAGACAGGTAATGTATAATATTCTGAGTTTTATATCCTCACAGAACCAGTATGGCTAATAAAAATGTGTCTAAATGAAACATATAGCACAGTCTGGGTAGGCAAACACTTTCCTGACATGTTTCCTGTTAATAATGGTGTGAAACGAGGAGGTGTTTTATCACCACTGCTTTACAACTTTGCTTTAGAATAAGCTATTAGGGGGGCTGAGGTAAACCTGGGAGGGCTTGAAATTAAATGGTACACATCAGCTTCTAGTCTATGGTGATGATGTTAATATACTGGGTGGAAGCATACATATTATAAAGCAAAACACTGTATGAAGCTTCAGTAGTCACTATTAACCCTTTGGCCCTGGAGCTGGACATTTACAGTTTAGCACACCATTTATGTACGATGTAAATATGTTATGAACCAAGAAGGGTAATATTATGAAATACACGTTTTTTGGAGGAATAAACAAAGATGGTGAAAGTCTACAAAAAAAATAATTAAATAATATATCTGTTGACTAAATATATAAAAAGCGTACTCTGGGGAGTAGCGGTACGCCTGTCCTATATATAGGATGCGTGGTGCCTAAAGGTTAAGGAGATTGATCTAGAAATAAATGCTGAGAAAATTAAGTGTATGGCTGTCTTGACCTCAGAATGCAAGACAGAATCACAACATAAAGGTCAGTAATATATATCATTTGAAAGGGTTGAATAGTTAAAAACGTACAGGATCAACCCTAACAAATCAAAATTCTATTCACAGAGCAGACTGAAGTCAGAGAATGCTTGTTATCATTTGGTGCAGAATCTTTTGTGTCCAGTTTGCTATTGAAATATATAAAGATTATGATATGCAGAACAATAATTTTGCCTGCTGTTTTGTATGCATGTGAAACACGGTCTCTAACGATGAGGGAATTCAAGAACAGGGTGCTGAGGAGGATATTTGGGCCTAAGAAGAATGAGGTAACAGGGAAATAGAGTAGACTACATAACGAGGAGCTTAATTATCCATAATCCTCACCAAATGTTATATGGGTGATCAAATCAAGAACAATGAGATAAGCTGGGCATGTAGTAAACATGGGGGTGATGAGTGGTGCTTACAGAGTTTTTGGTGAAAAAAACCTAAGGAAAAAAGCTCACTTGGAAGACCCAGGTGTAGATGGGAGGATAATATTAAAACAGAGCTTCAAGAAGTGGGATAGGGGGCATGGAATGAATTGATGTGACTCAGAATAGAGACACTTGACGGGCCTTTGTTTATGCGGTAGTAAACCTTCAGGTTCCATAAAATGCAGGGAATTTGCTGACTAGCTGAGAACCTGTTAGCTTCTCAAGGTCTCTGGTCCATGGAGTTAGTCAATTAAGTTATACAGCATATTTATAAATAACAATGAAAACATAATGTCAACACAACAATGTACCATGTAAGTAATTATAAATAAAATTACTACACAACTTAGGGATGTGCCATGCATCAGTTGGATAGATGCTAGCCTATCCTGGTGGAGGCCTGGGTTCATTACAGGACAGCCCATGTTGGAATTGTGATGACCAACTGACACTGCATAAAGTTTTTCTCTAATATTATCACTGACACTACAATGACTTTAGCACCCACACACGTGTTTGCACAAGCATGTGTGCACACACAAACCAAAACCAAAAGTCATAACCACAGTCTGTTGACCACTTCTGAGTAATATAAATGCATGAAGAGATTGGAGGGTACAAGCCACAAGAATTTTATTAATGGCGCTTGAAATCTTCTACTGTTAGGTGGGCAAAAGGGGAAGATGTGAAGTTTTATCATACCTACACAGCATAATACCCTTTTCTTATATGCAGTAAGATCATGAAGTAGTCTGTAACGACAATGTCTGTTATGTATGCACTACACGAGTCTCTGGGTTTCACTTACAAATGATAGCAGAGATAAATATTCAATAGTCGCAGCCAAAATGTATTAACTTCTTAAATTATTTTCTGATTTTCTTTTTCTAATATCCGTTCTAATAACTTTTTATTGTAGAAGGAACATTCACTACTGTCATTTAAATGTCTCAATGCCAAAGATGACCGCACATTGCAGTACTGCATGACATTTTTTGCAGTATTTGGACACTCGCACTGAAACAGGCAAACAAAGCCAACAGTGCCACTGCATGATGATATTATAATACAGTCTGTGGTTGCCCAAGCTTTACCAATACATTCCAAAGCCAAGTAACCTAGCCTACATTTAGCAATACTATTAATTAGCACTCAAATCGGTCTTCTTAAAGCTGTAGCATACCTTAATAAGGGCTTCATCCCTCTCAACAGTGGCTGTATCATCACCAAGTTGCCCTTCCTCTTGATCAGCAGTATGTCCCAGCAGTTCCTCCTCTTCAGCAGAAGCCTCTTCAATCAAGTAGTCAGTAATGTTCTTCAGCACAGGATTCTTTGACACAAGCCCAAAGCTCTGCAAACACAAACACATACCCACTCTCTGAATAAAAACTAAGAAACATTTTGTTAGTCAAAACTGACAACCATATAGAATTCTGCATTCATTCAAAACAGGTATCTGAAGGACTCTTTTTTGAAAGAATTATGAGTGCACGTACACGTGTGTGTGTGTGTGGACAGTTTGAAAGTTGGAATATAAATACAGTGAGCAGTGTACTCATAGGCTTATACAATATTTGCACAAAGTGAAAAAAACTGGTGACAGAAATGCTACTCGTCTATGAACTGTCAATGGTGAACACACAAGATACCAGCACAAATAACAGAGTGGCAGCACAGGTTCAAGAATTAGTATGAAATTCTGGGGAACACTAGCTGGAACGTAGCACTGTTGAAACAAGAATGTTGTGAGACCAATGCAAGAGGTTGTATACTTCGCATTTACCAGAGGGACAGTCACACATGACAAGAACTGGAGTTGCCTGAAAGATCTCCATGCAAAAGTCATTACTGTGATAGAGCACTCGGTACATACAATAACAATTCCACGGAACATGGTAAATGCCCGTGTAGCACCAGAGCATAACATGCAGTTTAATAAACAGATGAAGTACAATATGACAAGCTGTCATGCGATGGATGCAGCAGATGTGGTAACTTCCTGGAAAAATTTAGGCCTGTACACATCTGCACAAAAATGCACACACGCTGAAGGACAGCATTCTGAAGGGAACTGCATGCAGTGGCTTCAAGATGCCAATGAACTGAAGATAAGGCTCCTCTTCTAGAACATTTTCACTTCCAAGCAATAGTTAGTACCAGTTTCAAATTAATGCAGTGTCATCATTATGTTCTTAATACATTCATGACTCTTTTTACTGGTCAGGAATCATTAGCAAATTACTGCACTGAAGTTTGTACAATCAACTGTGAACCCTCACTGTAATTGGCCGCACACTTAGTCCTCCTTCAGACAACAAACAGTACCCTATATACATGAATGCCTGACGTCCCACAAATAACGTTTGTTAAGAAAAAATATTTTACATTCATTTCATTTCATGCACTTAATACAGTAAGAGTGCCAGATTGTATCTACCTTCACCAATTAGTGTCAATGTCTGCATCTTCACAGACAGTGTCTTCATCTTCCTCACACTCACGTATCACATTCCCATCCTCTTCAGTTTCATCCCATAATGCATCATCACCAGTCTCATCCACTGCACTGGATACAGAGCAATTCTCAAACCCTCCTCCACAGTCACTTCAAACAAGGTGCACTGCCACGCCGTTATGATCCACACACACACACACACTAAATGATGCATTTATACTTCTTGGAACCCATGAAGATTCACATTTTTCTCCACAGATGGTCTAGCGGTATTAAGAATTTTAAATATGTGTATTCTGGATTTTTAGGCACATTCGCAAAATTGCAAAAAGCGACATTTAGCTTTGTTGTGCTTGTCTGTCCACATGGAACAACTCTGCTCCCACTGGACATATTTTCATGAAATGTGATATGAGTATTTTTCAAAAATGTGTCAAGAAAATTAAAGTTGCATTACAATCTGACAAGAATAACAGGTACAGGAAGCCCAATATACATTTTTGATCACATGTTGCTCAGTTCTTCTTACAATGAGTCACATTTCAGACAAAAGTTGTAGAGAAAATCAAAACACACATTTTATGTTCAACAACATTTCTTTGAAACATACTGTTTATGAGACAATGTGGAAAAATACTGCAAAGCTGGGCTGGCCACAATTAACAACATGGTGCGAGCAAATTGCATGATGGATACCTAAGGCTACAAATATACATTATGAATAAGAAATACTTTGACCTTCTAGTGCAACAATGGTTGCATGAACATATCTCAATGTTTTGTTATGTATACATTGCCTGTCTTGTTGTGTTGTGACTCTGCTTTGTTCAGTCTGAATCATTACATTTTTTACGGTTTTTAATTTGTGGATACGTCCTAGTTTTATTTCCGAGTCTTTCTGATTTTTCAGTTTCCATTTTCTTCTTACTACCCTTGGACTAGATCAGTTTGCAGGTGCATACCTCAACAAATTCACTGTTTCTATGGTGCCCAGTGACTAACAATAGTTCAATCTAAGGGGTCCACCAGTTTATGTGCTTCTTTTCCTGAAGACAGAAACAGAAGTGGCTTCCAAAATATTGTCCATATTTAAAAAATTAGATGATGTACAAAGTCCAAAAAATGAAGACTGTGTCAGTTAACATCAGCTGTGCTCTATTCTCTATTTTCATCTACAAACACAGATAATGGCCATTTAGGTCTTGGTTTGGTTATAACTGCTAGTTGTCTGCTGGCACATGTCAGTCTGGTAGAAGTGCAATGTCATTTAAGGGCCAACTGCTGCCTCCACCATTGTCAGGGTAGATGATGTATCCTCCATCCAGAGTAAGATAATTATCATGCTTCTCTTGCAACTGCTTGTACTAATGTATTGAGTACAAGACAACACATCCCTGAAGACATCAGTATTCAAAATGCTCATTATGCAGTGCCTGGCCACAATGCCTGAAGGGAAAGAGAACGTACAAAGGCCAACACACAGATGGGAGATTGTTATTAAACTGGATCTTACAGAAACATGGTGGGAGGATACAGACTGGATTCATTTGGATCAGGACAGAAACTAGAAGAAGGCTCTTATGTTTACAGCAACAATTTCATTTCCACACAGAGCATGGAATTTTCTTATTATATGTGAGATTTTCATTTCTCAAGTATCTTTTACACAGAACTGGCTAATTATTATAGACTTACTGGCAATGGCATATGATCTGGTTCTTTTTCCTTCAGCTTCTTAGAGTCTCCTTCTGGTACAAATTCACCCTTGGCTTCAGGTAAATCACCATCTACCCACAGCCCTGCTTTGGTGTCTAAATTATGCACGATGCGTGCTGATAGTTTGATATCATGTCTAACAACCTGGCGATGTGATGTAATACCATTAACTGTTCTGATGCGCCGACTGAGATCACGATTCACAATGGCACCTAATTCACAATCCCTCAGCTGGAAAAAAAAAAATTACACAAAAAAATTTCATACACTGTGAAACCTGCAAGAAATCATATTTACAGCCCACTTTGTAGGCAATATTTAACTTAACTTTTCACTTCTCAAATAGAAGGGGACTAAGAAACAAAACTGATGAATTTAACAGTTCATTAGAAATAAATAACATAAATACACACGTTATATTTTAATGTGCATCATGTGGAGGAACAGGACATTTTCATTCTATTGCAGTAGTATCTGATACTACTGCAATAGAATGAAGACATACAAGCTGACCCCTGAAGGCCGACAGAAAGAAAGGGACAAAATATGGCAGATTTTACGTAAGAACAAATACGATGCTTTCTCACTTAAGAAGTCCAACAACAACAACAACAACAACAACAACAACAACAACAAAAAGAAAAAAGAAGAAGAAGGAAAAAAAAATAAAAAAGAAAAAAAAAAGAAAGAAAGAAAGAAAGAAAGAAAGAAAGAAAAAGAGGCAAAATTTACATACGTTGGTAAAGTGATGGAGTTTATTACAAAACTGTTCAAAGACACTAATGTAAAAATTGCATTTACTACTGATAATACAATAGAAAAAGCCTCGCCTTAAAACAAGAAGCCCCCCCCAAAACAAATATAACAGAAGCGGTGTATACCAGTTAACATGCCCTAACCGCAAGATGAAATATACAGGACAGACAGGCCAACCGTTTAAGTCAGGTTCCAAGAGCACCTACGGGACTTCAAATACAAAAACAAGAAGTCAGAATTCACCCAACATCTCACAGATAAGAAACATGCCATTGGCCCAATGGAGGATATAATAGAGGTCGTCCACATAACCAAGAAAGGAAAACTAATGGACACACCTGAATGCTTCCACATTTACAAAGAAACTAAGGCCGGTAACCAAATCAAGGACAGACTAACGGCCAAAGAAAATGCAATATTCGAAACCATAATACAAGAAGACCCTTACAAGGGATGCTTGGATCCATTGCTGCCAAGCAGCCAGAAGAAATCAGATGTGTGAAGCCATTCACCCCAGCAGGAAGTGAAAGTTACACAGGGACAGAAGCCCGTTCACTACTGCAAGAAAAAAGCCAGTAACCACCGCACAAAAGAAGAAAACCGTAAGTAACGAAACTTTATACAACTACGCATGCTACAGTGCTCAAAATTAGTACAACAAGACATAACAAACCGTATTCTGCAATTATAGAACTAGATAGGACGCAAGAAAACGGTAGCAGACCATAAAAAGGAACAAGCAGACACACCCACCCACCCCCGAAGAAATCTAAATACAGAAGGAACCAGCTACTAATACAACCACAACAAACAGAGTAACCAGGAATCTAATCATGGAACCAAAGCACAAAGTAACACACATTACATGCTTAGAACCCCTAATTCTAAACATAGGCGCACAGTATATTACTTAATGGTTAGTATATATACATGTTGCCAATCGCAACACACATTGTAAGCCATCTGGCATCCCAAATGCGCACAGCCACATTGTAAAAAAAACCCATGGTTCTTAGCTTAGCCTGTTGATGATTTTGTAAGTTGAAACATGTCGCTGTAACATATGCTACTAATTTATATGGCTCTGTTCACTGAATCACATAATAAAAAGTGGTTATATTGAATCTTTACGCAACAGGATGACTTCTTGCAAATTTAAAATGTATACACAAAAGCTGGCAATCCCTTTTATTATCTTACACGAATATTGTTAAGGTTCCAACAGATCTCCTTGATGTTCACTTGTCTCTCAAAGGTAACCCAGCCTCTTCTGAACCACCTTCTTTCAGGCTGGGGATCAGCAATGGCAACTCGAAGGAAACCAGGATACCGTTTGCACATCTGAAATGTTAACACTTTTATAACATCTGTAGAAGGAATATATACATTCACTAAATGTGGCTGTCAAAAATAACTTCTCAAATTCAAAATGTACAAAAGAAAGATTTTCCAGGAAAGTACATGTATAAATGTACAATGGATAAACAGAAAAGGCAGTGATTATCATACGAAGGGTCCACTGGCATCATCATTTCATCTGAGTTCCTGACTGTACTCAGAATTGCCACAGGAGTGATAATGTGGACAGTTCACTTTCTGGGGAATGAAACAAACAATTTTAAACAATTCAGCATCTTATATGTCCCTGTGCCATCAAGAAGCTATCAATTTTCACATAAAAATGGACCATAATCTTTCATTCACACAATATAAAACACCCACACATTAGTTACATCCCCTTCTGGCAATCCTGCTCAACATGTTTTCCCATGTAAGGCATAATATAAGTACCAAAATGTTCCAACACGATAAAACAAATGTTGCCCTTTTCATACATTTCCTGCTTAAAAGGATTCCTTCCTTAAAGAGCACAAAATATTCACTATGCAACAAAATTTTCACCCTTTTAGTATGTTTTCCCCATCACAATCTCAAACCATTACCCTAAGTTCCCTTTTGTTCAATTCGATTCCAACATTGTGACAAAACAAGGCTCTCATTTTTTTTTCCCCCTCATTGTTGCAACAGCCCTGGCCTTTTCAATAGTTTGCCTTCAGATATCCCCCATACTCTGATTAGTCAACTCCTTTCTGTCACATTCAGCAGCAACAATGAGTCACTTCTGATGTTGTCTTCGCATTTCAGCTGTGATATTCCCACAGGTCATCTTATCTTTTTTGGTATTCTATAAGTATCCATTTGGACTATACGACTGGCCAATTGCAATCTTCTCAACTTAAAATATTTCACTATATTAGTTCCACCCAACAATTCTCTGAGCTCTACATGATGTCATAAGGCTTCGAACTAAGTAACTTTCACAGAATGGTCCAAATATTCTTCTTTGCTCTTTCCTTTCAAATACTGCTAGCATCGGTTCGATTATAGTCTTGTATATTCTAAGTTCCTATAGGCTAGTCATGGTTTTATGTTGTGTAGTAAGAAAAGTGTATCTTGTTTGCTGACATAATTTTCTTTTGTATTTCTACTTCTACTTCCTCTTCAGTCTCTTTTGTTAAAACTGTTCCTGGGTAATTAAAACTGTTGACTGCTTTAATATCCTCTATTTCTGTCCATTGGTGATTTAAATCTCTTCTTGATTGCATCATACCTTTATTATCTAGGTGTGTTCCAGCTCCTATGTACAGTGGTGTGAAAATTAACTGGGGAAAACCTTATTTTCTGCATGTTTTGTTTGTTGTATTAAATAACATGCAGAACTACTTACATACATTATTAGTAATTAATATGACCACCTTTAGCTGCAGTCCTTGCTTGTTTTATCTGGAAAAATAACATTTCTTTAAATCAGCAGTTTGTCTGTTCAGGATATTGTTTTATGTTTCCATTCCCATTTCCCCTTCATTTTGGTGATAAAGATCCAGTTTTGCCATGAATTTTAAGCAGTCTTGAAACACTTGATTTACTAACTCCAACAGAATGAGCATTTATATCTGCTCTTCAAGAGCTACAATTAGCTCTTTTCCTGGGTGACTGAATAAATAGTGAAAAACAAATTAACATAAAATGAGAAAACAGAATAATCTTCACTTGGCCAACTCTGGTGCTAAATTGGGAAACTGGACTGCAGGTGGGCAGAAACTACTGAAACTGGTTATTACCTGCTCAAGGCTACATTCCTGAGCCCCCACCATCTCCAGTAAACCCACTCTCAATTCTCCATGTCCTAAAAAGTCCCGAAACAAAAACAATTAACGTTGTCCCAATTAACTTGCACACCACTGTATTTCTTCCACTGTCTGTAAGTACCTTCCTATGATGTTTATGACGTCTGCATAACCAACTACTTGACCTGATCCACAAGTGAATGATAAATTAAATCTACTGGTAAATGTCTTATGAATGCTCTTCACTTGGAAAGGCTGATCTCCAAAGGTGGTTTAGAACTAACACGACTCCAAAGAAAACTGTGTGCACTCTCAGACACCTTGTTTGTACCCCAATTCATTGACAGTGATCATGGACACATTAACCTTTAGACGCCTAACGTCAACTATAGTTGACGTACCGCACCGCTAACCTCCAAAGTTGCATTTTATATATTTATTCAACAAATATAGGTACCGAATATTTTAAACATGGTATATACT
>Ga0123352_10013044_pt1 | contig 13172 bp, 11 predicted proteins | sample TergutLab28metaG_FD_89700 | JGI IMG/M metagenome (GOLD analysis project Ga0123352, IMG submission 89700) | Labiotermes labralis P1 segment gut microbial communities from Petit-Saut dam, French Guiana - Lab288 P1 | ecosystem: Host-associated > Arthropoda: Insects > Digestive system > Gut ... | reverse complement strand
AGAGTCAATATACGTAAAACATCACACTGAGATACGTTGGTATAAATGTTGTTGCCATGGAAAAGCAGAAAGTATTACAAATTCTGTGTGTGTGTGTGTGTTTCCTTAATTTATATTAACAGCATGCCCCATTACATAGTAATACTACATGCTTCACATAACTTAAACTTTATGTGAATCATGTAGTATTACTGCGTGCGTGTGCGCGTGCACGCGCGCGCATGTGTAACGTCAATTATCCAGCATGCAAATCCAATGTGCTCTATTTTATTGTCATCCACGGTCTGTCCGATTCTACCACATTTTTCCACATTATCTCATAAACAGTAAGAACTGTTAAATATAAAGTGTGCTTTGTATCCTTACAAGTTTCATCTGAAACATTTCTCATTCTAAGAATTCAGCACGATATCACATATGTACTTGGATCTTCATGTAAAATATCCGTTATTCTCGTAAGACTTTAAGAAACTTGAATTTTTTGGGAAGAATTTTGAAAAATACTCAAATACCAAACTTCATGAAAATCCATCCAGCAGGAAGTTCGCTGTTTGCTGCTGGCGAATGGACAGACATGACAAAACTAACAGTCGCTTCTTGCAACTCTGCGAACATGCCTAAAAAATTACGAATACATAAAACTTATTCTTAATTTGTACCTCCAATAAAAAACAGTTCAGATTTAATTGTACTGCTATCTCGGCACTTTTCAATACAGTCCCCGCTAGAGTAGAAGCATTTATCACATCTTGGAGTAAGCCCTTATATTCCCTGTTGATGTAAGTCCCTGTTCTGTGATATCAGCCATCGTGTCACAACTGTTCCCACCTTGCAATCATCTTCAAATTTACAGCACCCAAGATTTTTTCAGTGCTCGGATCAGGTGGCAACAGCTTGCCGAAGAATTCCCAGACATAATCACTACCATCGCGGTATCATTAGTGACAAAATCATAACCTACAGGCCGGATGGCAGAGGTGCAATTCCCGCAAAACGAATGTTCTCCCAGTTGAATACCATGTACTTAACAGTCCTACAGCCCAACCAGTCTCTTTCCCAGTACATATTTGGAACTCTCTCCCTCAATATAACGAGACCAAAACCTTCAGCTAACAACTCACCTACAAACAGAAATCTAGAATGTGTCACACAGGAATGCCTACATCTCTTATAATTCATCATACTGCCATGCTTTGACACACAGATAACTTTAAATTCTTAAGCAGGATAGTAAGCTGCCACAGACTCCATTCGTGCACTAATAAAACGTGGTGGAATATGAGAGAGGCAAATAGCACACATGAGAGGAGAAATACATGTGAAATTTTGGTATGGATTATTTATTAAAACAATATCAAAAAAGAAAAATCACAACCCACCATTCTATAGAGTCCCACAAGTTTCAATCATAAACATTGTTAACAATGGCAGTATTTATACATTACAACATGAGCTAATGCAGGCATACATTATAAAATAAAATTATTGCTATCTGGGTTTTATACATGGGCCTTATGACACACTGGCTGGGATGGAGCTTTGTGGCTCTATCTCTCTGACATCTCCCCAGCTGAGAGGGCCATAACCTCACTCCCAAAGTGCTCACATTAACTCCATATACAGCCCACGGGCACAGTTTTCACAGATATGGCTACAACCTCCAACACCATGTGGACCCACATTGTCCTTCCCAAGCTAAATATCTGCAGTTTCTGCACATACTTTTGAAAACCACATTTTTTAACTTTCACTCAGTGACATGTCAGAGTCCTTCCAGTAAGCCACATCACCCCATCATGGCATGCAAACTGAGTTGTTCAGGGTGGAATGGTCTCCCATGCCCTCTTCAGCCTGCATGTGTACAACTTGCAGATAACACAGCCCTCGTAGGTGCACCAACTCAGCCATTGCTGCTGCTCATCAGTCACCTGAAGACAGATCTGAACAGACTTGAGCAGTGGCTACAGGACTACAATGGGTCAAACTTGGCATGACCCTTGACATTCAGCTAATCTTGTCAGCACGCATCAACTAGGTATCAAGGCCCTCTGCTTAACAGAAATTGTTTGTCCGTCAGAAATGCATTATGCACTGCTCAACATAATACATAAAGAAAATATTTGCTGCAGCATGATCATACAATGTTTCAAGTTCTGAAATGTTAAGACATATTCCAGCTGAGCAGTTTTCTCCTCTTTTTCCCCTGTCTTTTTGGTTCAGCACCATGCTCAAATGAACATGGAATGAGGAGATCAGTACACACATGTACACACACACATATGCAAGCACACACAGACACACACACACACACAGTCAGTAAGTCAGTCAGTCAGAATATATACTGCTCTAACTCCATTCATTCATTCATATGTTCACCATTCAATCACCTATACTTTTACCTCAAATGCTGAAATAACACATACCCTTAAAGCCATCATTTGCAGCTCAAGATTCCAAACAAAGGGGTTTAATAGATGTAGCATCTCCAGAAGAAAATCCACATAGAGGGCATTCATACTTTTCATCTGCGAGGTGGTTTGCCTGTCATAAAACAACACATCATTTAAAGCACACTCAAAAGCAGTAATGGTAAGCACTAGAATATAATTTCCCATACCACCCACAGTCCCATACAACATTAAATTAAATTACAAATGAAATTTCCATTTTATCATACTCAAAATTCCACATCAGCCCATTCACGATGGGCAGAGTAACGAACTCGGGCTCCCATCTGCTTCATCCCGCTCAAAAGTCTCTTCAACAATGCGTGCACAATTTATCACAGCAACTGCGTGTCTTGTGTTACGAGGAACACACAACACTTCTGACATGCATACTGCAATAAATTTTACAGTCATCACTGAAGAGAACTTCAAGCAGGATTTGGTAATATCAAATATGTTCAGCAGTATATGACATGAATCACGGCATCAATTCATGTCAATGTCTGACAGTTCAATTGCGAATTTTGGAAAAGCAGAATTAAAATTCAGTTCCTTAATCCTTATCCTGCTAATGCAGAAAATACGGTGAGCTTCTAATAATGCCAGCAGATGGCAAATGGGATTTAACTTGGTGCTTAAAGGGTTAACTGTCTTTAGCTATGCTCTGAAAGCACTTGTAACTAACAGCCACACAATACTCCTGAGTTTCATGGCATACGGAAGTCACATGGTATGCACATTAGCGTAGGTAACGGGTAGGCACAGCAACTTTCGGTCACCCCGTAAAAATGCCGGAACAAGTTGACAGCTTTGAAGGGTGGTATTTTGAAAGAAACTGCACACAACCGCTTCTCAGTGACACTGGATTTCAGATGCGACTCTGAACTTGTACAGCTATGACACACACACACACACACACACACACAGCATGCCAAGCAGAGAGAAGATTGAAGACTCAGTGTGCTTTCCACACATGCAAATGTATAAGGAAGAAAGTAATTTCTCACCTTAATGCAGTAGAAGCAAAATATATGACCACAGCCCATATGATGCGGAAGAACCAGTTTCTCACTACATTCTGCACATTTGCTGTCAGCTGTGAAAACTACATCTCTGTTCCCAGCATCCCTCCGTTGCCTTGAGAATACGTTTGTTATTCTTCGTTTTAAAGCATGGTAATTTACAAGTGGTACAGCAAAAACAAAAAGCTCCTGGAAAATCAATAAGAGATACCATATTTTAAAATACTTCATACAGTATTTATGCAAGTCAAAAATATGGAATACCAGACTAGTTTAGCTTGATGAAAAAGCATCTACTCCATAGCAATTAAATTTCTTCTTTGTCAAGTTTGCAGTTCTTTCAGATAACACCTAGACAGTAGTTTCAAGGGGGCCTCACCTGTATGTTTCAAGAATTCTCCCAAGCTACTCCAGGCACATGTGAAGAAAAAACAACAATACCTAACACACACTTGTTTTTGTATCCCACTGAAGACACCATTCACAATAATCCTGTCACATCTTGCCTGACAATAATTTATGTAGTTGATAAATGTTATTTAGAAACAAAAACTGCACAATACAGGAAACCTTCATAACCACTGACCTTAATTTGTGTACACACATTAAAAAAACATAGGTTTTCACATTTCCCCATTTGCTCATTACATAGGTGAAAGGCATACAAACCAGCCTTCTAAATTCCATTGTGGTGCCTCTTCTTGTGTCAGTCTGTATATTCAATGTTTAATGTGCCTACAATCCTGTATTTTTGGTGTTTAGTGAGGACAAAAAGTAAAATGATAAATGATAACATTGGTGACAGTTTCTTCAACTCCAGTTTCCCACAAGGCCTTATGAGGTTGGGTAGCCAGAAACATGAACTAAAATACCAGTTAATGTTTATTAGTATACCAACAAATGCACAAAGAAGTAGTATGAAATTAATATTCAAATTACTCCGACATGTTTTGGTGTTCTTACACCATCCTCGGGGGGCTTAAAAGTTATGTCAGCTAAAGTTATAAATTATTGAATAATGAAATACAATACAGCAGTATGTCATTATGGTAAAATCTAATCGTTGGTAAAATGCAGCCGCATACGTAATTCAGGTCTGCATTGAATAATATGGAGTATAATGAGAATATGTAACATTATAAGGAATTTGATAAATTATATTCTATCGACTGATATGATGGACTAACTCCATATTATTCAATGCAGACCTGAATTACATACGCGGCCACATTTTACCAATGATTAGATTTCACCATAATGGCATACTGCTGTATTGCATTCTATCATTCAATAGTTCACAACTTCAGCTTACAAAACTTGTAAGCCCCCTGAGGATGGTATAAAAACACTGAAACATGCCAGAGTAATTTGAATATTATACTACTTCCATGTGCATTTGTTGGTATACTAATAAACATTAATTAATCAAAATGCATGGTATAGACATAAAAATAAAATACCAATATTTGAAGCCAAACTGTAACACATAAGCAATATTCTCACAGCAGTGTCGCTGAGCATTTATGTCTTCTGGGATATGACAGTGTGTCCTTGGGTGAGTACTTCCTGACGTTTTAAACACACAAATATTCAAAATTTTTTGAACCACTTACTCAGCAACAGTGTTGTATCTGAGAAGAGTATGAATCGTCTGCAACAGAGTATGTTAGTACAATTTGTACAGAACTAAAGAAATTCTTCCCAAGCCATGAGAAATCCACTGCATATCCCAAACATTCAAAGAGAAGTATCCAGGCTTCTGATAAACACATGTCTTTGTTAGAAAGAGCACCATAAAATTAAATTTATGATAACTCTGTGGATTCCCTTGTGACAATACAGAATGTGCCAGATGTGTGCCAGGCAGCAAACACACACTTTCCCTCCCCATCATCTGAAATTCATATCAACACTTCAAACATTCATCCCAAACGTAAACGAATTTCCTTCAAAGAAGCCAAGTACATATGGAAATGCCGCAATGTACACTTCCATGGCACACAAGATTTACTCTTCCACGTCAAAGGACTACTAAAATCAATCCACTTCTTCCCTAGCTCTTTCCACCTTCTATAATCTTTTCATTGAAAGTAATTCTGTCCAATAATCCTAAAAGCTGTGCCCAACACTTACGATTAGCCCATGCCACAGGAGTTCTCGTGTCATGTAGCTATAGCCCACAGTACGATCTTGACCTGGACATGCTACAGAAACAGGCTGCAGTCCGAGAATTCGATCCACTAAAGTCGGGTGTTTTCCTTCAGTTAGAAACACCAACAAATTTACCAAACTTGCCAACTGAATGGTAATGTCTGCCCAGTGAAAGATTAATTTTATCTGAAAACAATAAAGCCAGACACATTATAACATTATAAAAAGAACAGGTACACATACTCTTAAGGGTGACATCATGAAGGTACACTTTGTTTATGCACAATACCTGTCTTAAAAACATCCAGTAAATGGCAACCTGAAAGCAAAGGGCTAGACAACACAATATATGGCACATGCATTGTTTTTACATGAGTGAGACTCTTGAAGTCACCAAGCTTCATGCAAATAATGTACGACATATAATGTTTGCTATATTTATCCCTGTCATGTTCAGCCCAAACACTTTTTTCACAACAGAATAATTTGTGAGACACACTCATAATGTAATCAATCAACCAATAAGTCTTAAAACGAAAAACAGATTCAATACACACACAAAACAACAGTAAGTGATAATACACAGATAGTGACAACCAAAATACCAAACTTATAATTAAGAACCCCTTTAATAATAATAATAATAATAATAATAGACTACATAAAGAGGAATGATAGTGTGTGTGTTCAACTACACTTTAATAAATGCAAGAAAACAGGGGCAAAATTAGACACAAACACTGGTATGACCATGTACCAAAATAAGTCAAAACAAATCATGAAGGTAAAGTTACCATATTATGGAACCAACAAGTGCAAACTGACAAAACTATTCCTAAAAATAAACCAGACATCATAATCTGCAACGATAAACAAGGAACATATATGATAATGGACGTTGCAATTCCTGGAGACAAAAATGTGATTAAGAAAGAAGCCGAGAAAATTTTAAAATATAACAACCTCATAACAGAAAGTCAGCGCATGTGGAATGTAAATGCAAAAGTGATACCAGTAATAAGAGAGGTGACTGGAACCATCACAATCACTTGGACAATACCTGAGAAACATACCAGGACAGCACAAAATGAAGGCACTGCAAAAAACAGCCGTACTGGGCACTGCACACATACTGTGGAAAGTGCTATCGTAAAAGTACAAAACATATTTCATGGGCAAAATAACATTATATGTAGCAAAAACTGTAACTACAGCAAAGCTGCAATACTGTATACCCTAGAAACACGGTTTGTTTCAGGTATATAATTGTAAATACCCTGCATAAAGGTAATAACACAGATGATGATGATGATGATAGCCTCATGATGACATATAATAGTTGAAATGCACAGAAAAAATTAATGAATGCAAATAACACAGCTATTACTGAATGTTATATACAGTATCAATGACAAGCGTAATACTCGTATAATACAAAAATATAACATTCCAATAAAATAACACTCTTTTGAGTCCTTAGTAATTTCAAATGACTCAGCGTGAACAAAACTCTCATACAAGTATATTTTTATGATGTTCAGGTTGTGTATACATAAAAGCTTAACTTAGACCCTTGAGTAAAGTGGTTCATAAAATGGACCAAACTCTATCATACCCTTTATGAATGAAACAAGTTAGTGCACAGCTACAATGGTGAATTTGACTGAAATAAGTTGGATAGGTTGGGCTTTCTTGCACTTGATTGGATGTATAACATGTAAAGAATACAGCATATAAATCTCGACAAAGTTTTTATGTTCGTCTTAAAGCTCACGACCAAATGATTTACTACAAAAGTTCATGGTATAAAAACAATAACTCCTTCATTCCAGCTTCAGCCACTTCTCAATTTTGTTACTTCAGTTTAGATAAGTATAGATCTGGACATAAATACATTATACACCTCTTATTCCTGACCAACTTATAGCTGGTATCATCACAAATATTGGAAAAGGCATGGCAACTTAACAATATTCTTTGGGATGACATTTAATACTATGGTATTCCGACCAAGTTTCATCAAAAACGAGTAACTGACTTTAAAAAGTTGTTACAAGACACACACACACAGCCATTCAATCCTTTACAAGGCAAACCAGCCTAAAAAGCCCAAATACATAATCTCCCAAAGAATCTGCAACTTAAAAACTACCACATCCAAAATTCAAATATTAACTAATTTTTTTTTTATTTGGCACACCAGCCCCCCCCCCCAGTGGGCCAGGGCCTCCTCATTTACGAGGTTTCTAGATCACACTCAATGACCAACCACAGATAGTAGGACACCTCTGGATGAGTGATCAGCTCGTCGAAGAGACCTCTACCTGAAAACATATAACACTCACAACGGTCAAACATCTGTGCCCCGGTGAGATTCAAACCCACAATCTCAGACAAGCAGCTATAGACCTAAACCTTAGACCGCACAGCTACTGAGACCAGCAAATATTAACTAATATAATTTCAAAATCTTAATCCAGCATTCTTTATCAAAAAAGCAGAGAAGTGAGTTCCAACTTCCATTTCTAGACAATCAGCCAAAAGCACACAGGCTATGAAAGTTCACACTCTTGGAGAAATACCCTTAAATGTGGGTACATTACAATGCAGAGATGAATAATATAAACACCGTTCTTACTTTCTCAGACACAGTGGGATTTCTTGCAGCTGTTGCTATTTCATGTGAACGCCGCTTCAGATACTTAGATCCAACTGTTAGCAGAGCGAACAGATATGCTTTATTCTTATTAAATTCACCTCCATATTTGATACTCAACAACTGCTGACCAAAGGTACTATATTCTTTGTTCACTGAAAACTAGAAACAGAAATATATATATATATATATATTGCACAAATGAAGATACATATACACTGCATTTGAAGCTCAGATGTAAATACTGAACATGAACTTGTTGTTAATGCTAGCTGAAACAAGTGCAGTTGAGATGCACATCATACAAACCTTCCAAATTATTAATCTCAGTAAAGCATCAACTTCTGGCTCCCATCTACCAAGAAATCCAACTGTCATATATTTAGTGACATTTCCAATTTGGTTTTTCAGAATTTTGTGAATCTCGTCATCTAACTCCACTGCATCAAACTGAAAAATGTAAAAAAGTGACCAACTATACAAAATACTGTTCAACTCTGTATTATACTATGTATGTACCATACAATACACTGGTCATTCCACTGAGCTAGATAGAGGAATGTAATGAGTTAAAAATTGGAAGACATTAGCAACATAGCGGCTATGGCCTGCTGTAATCGATACACCTACCTGGATTGAATAGTTCCACTGTCTACATTTATTACTGACTTACTTAACAACACTTCAAAGAGCATAAACTACACAGCACTAAAAGGCTGGATTAAAGAAAAATTAATTGGAAAATATGTGGAAAGCAGTGACTCTGGCCTAATTTTAGGTACCACTGTCACATTTGCCTGATGGAACTAAAGGATCCACAAGAAATCTTAGACAAGACAATTGGTTTCTGGACTAAGATTTGAGACCAGGAACTCCTGAATATGAAACAGCAGTGCTGACCATTCAAATCAGACAGTTAGTATTAGTGTATTACAACATCTGCAAAATAATTACAATTACAACAAATCAACTATGATGGTTCATTTCAGGAATTAAACCAATAAGCAACAGACTCATGATGATCATTAGCAGCTAGTACATGAACAGTAACATTTCTGCACCTTTCAGTGCCAACCCCCAATGCACTGGCCAGCCTTAGTACATCGCACAGTCTCTAAATGCATGTAAAGACACTGGACATTTAAAACTCTCCATCCTAGGCAAGCAAAGTAAATTTAACCTAGCATGTCACCAATATCAGACATGCTGATGAAATGTAAAATTGTCTGAATATACCCAAAAAAGCTTTTACTATAAATTCAACATATAGGTCTACTATATTTTCACAGACATATGCAAATAACATAACTGCATCAAAAGAACATTAGTAACTAGTCAATGTTTTACCAGGATACATTGTAATTTTTATTTTGCTATACACTCATAAAACTGAGGGTCTGAATGTGCTCTATGTCCATTCTCCCACTTGTCATAATGGTGCGTTTTACATGAACATATAATATAATCAAAGACAGCAACAAGGTAAACTAATTAACTTAAACCATTTTGCAATGCGTTGATTTAAAAAACTGAAAATGACAAAAGCAAAAAGGGGTTCCAAGCATAAGTTATAAAAGGCACTTTCCAAACTGCGTTGCTTTGTATTCATTACTATTACCACTGTTGATTTATTATACACAGAACTGAAAATGACGCTGTGCATCTGTTCGCACCATAGAGGTTATGCAGTAATAATTAACTTACAAATACATCACACATAATTTGTAACATGTCTATGACCTAACAGTACCAAAATGTCGATCTGAAAAGTTTACATTCCACAAAGTTTCTGCCTCGCGAAAGGGCATATTTTTCTACAGTTTTATACCACGTGCTATACTAAACCCCAGTATTAAGCGGTACCACTGTCACTCCCAAACTGTACATTCGTATGTCCTCGTATTACCGACTAGGAATCAAAATGTACAGCCTTGGAGTCCCCTCCATTCTCATAAGGTGACACGAAGTTTAGTACAAATCGATAGGCTGGCTAAAAAAAGTGCAAATAGTGGGCCTGATGAACACACAATCTTAATTAAATAAAATGCAGTACAGTAGCTGAAAAATTCGCAATGACATTTTGAGCCCATTAAATATATTTACATTTAACTAAAACGCTCTTATACACTAATTCATACCTGTGTAACCCGCGGTACATAACTTTCCTTCGATGTCATCGTCTTCCTTGTTATTTTCCTTCAATTCGCCATACAGAATACATACATAACCATTCTACACTTGTCATTTCTATCACCTTTCTCACTAACTAGCATAATCAGCACACGTCATGTATAACTACTACTCTGATCCACGGATAAGAGAAATGACAGCGAAACATGATATTTCCCTCGGACTGTAAACCTTGGCTCAATATCGTCATATATCAGTTTCTTGCTATTGGCAGCCTTGCAATTTACTTCAACTTAACGAAACAGACCAAAATGGCATCAAAGAATGTGACAACTGTTGATACCAGAGCAGAATTGGCTGAATTAGTGAAGAGAAAAGCAGAAATAGCGGTATGACTATGATGTAGTCACGCAGTTAATGTAGTTCTGGGAAATACTGTCATGATTTACAGTCAACATAATACTTTAAAGTGTAATTTCTTAATACTTGGGCTTCGTTAGGCACCTTATAAACCACATACTTAATATAGCACGTAGTATCTGAATTTGAGTGACAGTAAAAAAAATTACACTTGTACATTATCCGCAGTTTGTTTTCTTAATTTGCTTGTTTGGTAATGTTCAATTTATTAACATAGCAATCAGTAATAACTGATACATAATTCACTGAAATTTGCCAGTTTAGCATAGTATTTTTTATCGTGTTTCAGGACACGTTAGCGAACCTAGAGAGACAAATATATGCTTTTGAAGGAAGTTACTTAGAAGATACTCAACTGTATGGAAATATTATCCGAGGATGGGATCGCTATCTAGCAAGCAACAAAAATACAAACAGCAAAGCAGATAAGCGTAACAGGAAGTTTAAGGAAGCAGAGAGATTATTTTCAAAGTCCTCTATTACATCGATGGCTGTAAGTTTGACAGTCAGTTATTGAGGTTAAATTCATTGGGTTGCATGGAACTCCAGTTGGAAAACATTAGTAGAACATGTAAACCGAGTTGAAAAACCAAAGACTAGAGTTTGGATAAAAATGTAAGGTTTTATTCTCTGGTTCTATTTTGCAGGCTGTGAGTGGATTGGTAGACCAGACACAGGACAAAGGTAATACAGAACTGTCAATCTGTCATAATGCATGTACATAACCACTTGTTTACCAGTCTTATTCAGAAATATGCTAACCACACAGGCACATGTGGTTAAAAAAAGGGGTTCCTGGGCATATGAGGGGGTGCTGATAAGTCCTTAGCCCGACCAGGAAGGAAACAAGCTACAGCGAACAAACTCGGGATTTATTCAACATACTCCCCACGAAGCTCAATACACTTCTTAGCCCGTTGCTCTAACTTTTGCAAGCCACTCAAAAAAATTTCATAAGGTTGTCCATCCAACCAGGTCTCCACGGCAGCAATGAACTCCGCGTTGGATGAAAAATGGCGACCTTTCAATTGTTTTTCCAGTCCTGGGAACAGGTGGTAGTCCGACAGGGCCAGGTCCAGGGAGTAGGGTGGTGATTAAGACATTGGAAGCCCAGGTAGACGAGTTTCTTCTGGGTTGCAAGTACCCGCTAATACTCCGCGTTGATAGTGTGGCCCTTTGGAAGATAATCATTGAGGAGGATGCCGTCTTGATTCCAAAAAATCGAGGTGAGAACTTTTCCAGTGGATTTTTACACTTGGAATCTTTATGGGCGGGGTGAGCCGCTATGCTGCCAATCCATTGATTGTTGCTTTGTCTCCGGGTCATAGTGATATAATATAACCAGGTTTCATCCATGGTTACCAATTGTGACAGGAAATCATTTGGATCGTGCCGAAAAAATTCCAAAAGTTGCTCAAACGACTGGCACTGTTGACGTTTTTGATCCACATTCAGGCATTTTGGAACCCACTTCACGGAGAGCTTCCGCATGTCCAAATATTCATGGATGATGAACCCAACCCGCTCACATGAGATGCCCAGTTGCTCAGCTATTGATTTAGCCAAAATCCGGCGGTCTTCCAAGATTAGCTCATGAATTTGATCAATAATCTCCGGGGTGGTCACTGTTTTGGGTCGTCCAGGACGAGGCACATCACAGGTGGAAAAGTCACCAAGTTAAAACTGGGCCACCCAGTTTTTGACGGTGGCATATGATGGTGCATTTCCTTCGGCACCGTGCCTTGCAGGAAAAAAACTGATGACAGCTCATGTCTCCATTTTGTCGAAATTTCACACGTCACCTGACATGCTTCCTTTCAGCCTCTGTAACAAGAAAATACCCCTTTCCACCGACTATTGATTCCGTCCTACAACATCGGGAAGTAGGTTGGGCTAAGGACTTATAAGCACCCCCTCGTATAAATGTGAGCACTCATGTAAGTTATATGGTGGGCGGTTGTCTTGGAAGTAGTACTCATGCGGAGCTTTTTGAGGGTTACTTCTTGGAAAGTAAACATACATATTAGTTTTTTTTTGAATAAAGGTTGACCAGCTAGATGACACTTGCTTTATTATCTACTGCTTAACATGTTTAAGACGTTAATATGTCCATCTTCAGGAGCTTGCGACTATTTGTTGTGTTGTGTAGGCTGACTTGAGGCATGCTGGTAGTGGTTCAGCCTACACTCGGATACCACATCACCAACAGACAATCCCGCTACGTAACACCAGCACGCCTCAAGTCAGCCTACACAACGCAACAAATAGTCGCAAGCTCCTGAAGATGGACGTATTAACGTCTGAAACATGTTGAGCAGTAGATAATAAAGCAAGTGTCATCTAGTT
>Ga0123352_10013040_pt1 | contig 13174 bp, 6 predicted proteins | sample TergutLab28metaG_FD_89700 | JGI IMG/M metagenome (GOLD analysis project Ga0123352, IMG submission 89700) | Labiotermes labralis P1 segment gut microbial communities from Petit-Saut dam, French Guiana - Lab288 P1 | ecosystem: Host-associated > Arthropoda: Insects > Digestive system > Gut ... | reverse complement strand
TTATTGAGACCCTTACTTGGAATAACAAAACTAGTTAAAGAAAAGAATCAATGTATTAGGCAAAAAACAGGAGCACAGAACATAGTAAAGGAAATAAAACAGTACCAGAAAAAGTGGCTAAACCATGTACAGAGGATGGACACAAACAGACTATCAAAACAAGCACTAAAATATCAAACAGCAAAGGATGACCGAGGAAGAGATGGAGGGACCAACTTCATGTTGAGGATCAAGGAACAGGAAACATGACTAACCCTTCAAGAATATGATGATGATGATGATGATGATGATGATGGTTAATTTACTGTAGATAAAAAGTAGTTCTGAAACTAAAAGAAACTGAATAAATTACTGCATGAGAACAGCAAGGATTTTATTGCAATATTTATTTTTTAACTTATCTTAAAGTGTTGGATGTCTTGTGTTAGGCATTACTGATATCTGAGCATAATTTTTTGAGAAAATTTTCACTTTTTTTGAGCTTCATGTACACACACACACACACACACACACACACACACACCACACACACACACCACACACACACACACACATACACACACACATACACACACATTTCATCAATCCATGACATCCCTCAAGCGGCATTCGAATAAGAAACATTGTCAGATATAAAGTATATTAACAATAATCAGTCATTACTAAGAACAATAGAAGACACAACAGACAATAGTGTAATGTATTATATTCATAATATCCTTATCTTGATCTTTTGAGGGCCAAACTGATCTATAAGAATATTAATCATCAAAAAATTCTTCTAAAGTGTAAAAAGATTTAATTACTAAATACTGTCTTAAAGTTGATAGAAAAGACCTTTTATTTTCTGCTAATCTTGCAATGCAATCAGGTAACTTATTAAAGATCCTAATGCTCATATAATACACTCCCTTTTTATATAATGTAAGATTACTTATAGTTTTAAGCAATTTTAATTTATTTCTCATGTTAATATTATGAACCTCATTATTGGATGTTAACTTTTCCTGGTTTTGTAATAAAAATTTCATTAAAGAAAAGATATATTGAGAAGTTATGGTCACTATTCCCAGTGATTGAAATAGTGGTTTGGAGGAAGTTTTGGGCCTAGAGCCAGTCATAATTCTTACTATTTCCTTTTGAGTCAAAAATATTTTATTGCTCTCTGAGGAATTTCCCCAGTAGATGATTCCATAATTTATTACCAAATGAAAGTAAGCGAAATAAGTCATCTTAAGCGTGTTCAAGCTGCTAAAGGAGTACGTGGCTGTAATGGCATATCAGACCCTACTCAATTTTGATAGAATTTTAGCAACATGATTTTTCCAATTCATATTATTATTTAATCCTAACCCCAAGAATCTGATATTTGTAACCTCGTTGATTAAGTAATTATCAGTGGGAAACTGTTGCTGATTATTTAGGGAGTGATTAGTGCAAAATTTTACCATATTTGTCTTTTCCATATTTAAGATTAATCCATTGAATGAGAACCAATCAGAGATATAATCTAGTGTAGAGTCAATTTTTGTTTGCAAATCTTTCAAGTTACTGGCGGAGACTAACACAATTGTGTCATCCGCATATATTACAGGACTAGCAAATTTGTTGATGCTACAAGGGAGATCATTCACATATATAACAAATAAGTGGTCTCAGGATCGATCCCTGAGGTACACCATTCTTTATTGTTTCCCATCAACAAAATGATTCGTGCTTAAGATTTTGTGTGGTAATTTTGACCTTTTGTTTCCTATTAGTAATATAAGTTTTGAACCAATTCAAGCTCACTCCACGAATTCCATAGTGGCATAATTTTGCCAAAGGAATCTCATGATTTACACAATCAAAAGCCTTGGATAGATCACAAAATATCCCCCCTATTTGTTGTAGGAGGTTTAATGAGGATATTACACTGTCAGTCAAAGAAAAGATGGCTTTTTCTGTATTACTTTCTTTCCTGAAACCGAATTGCTCTGGAGCCAAGATTTTGTTTGTATGCACATCTTGATACAATCTGCTAAACATTATTGTTTCCAGTATCTTTGAGCAAGATAATAGTAAGGATATAGGCCTATAATTTGACATTATGAGTTTGTCTCCTTTCTTGTGTATGGGCAGTATAATTACATGTTTAAGTCTATCTGGGAATACCCCTGTCATTAAAGAGTAATTGAATATGAAATTTATGGGTTTACTTATTTCATTTACACAGTGTTTCTAGAATATTATTTGAAATTCCATCATATTCTGAAGAATTTTTATGTTTAAGTTTATTATATCAATTACTTCGATTTCAGTTACCGGTATTACAAGCAAAGTAATGGTTACATGACACTGACAAACAAGAATTGATTCACCACATGGCATTTAATGTAGTGTTTATGATCTATAATACAGGCTGCATATAAACTTTTGTGTGTGCATAATTTGTACAAAGAGTAAAACATTAACACATAATATGGAGGTCACATTTGTCCAGAGGCAAGTTTCTTCTTTGAAACTACAACGTGGAAGTGGATAAAAATTTGCTGTTTGGTTTGTGAAGTAAATTAATTTCGTTCTGAACCATACCAGTCTTAAATGCGCTGGTGTAGCTCAGTCAGTATACTGAAAAGTCTAGGGGCTGGATGACCGAGGAATTGTGATTGAATCCCCAGCTAGGAAAAATATTTTTATCTGCTCCAAAACACTCACACTCAGCCTACTCTTCAGTCCGTACCTTGGGCTCTTCACCAGGTGAAAGCATCTGAGGAGTGAAGTCAACCACTCACTCACTCACCACACTAGTCCTCAGCTTAAGAACAAGTGGAGCTATATGTCTGGCTCGCCTATACGCCTTCATGCCGCAGACAGAGACAACTTCATCTCTACCTTCACTGTGCCCAGACAGATTCTGTGTTCCTCCAACCTCTCCATAAGGGGGATGGGGGGGGGGGGGCGACCTCAGTACATGATAGAAAATGGCTGGGTCATGATGATGATCTATCAGCTTTAGAACCTATCTAACGACACAGTCTGAATAGTTATTAGAAGCTGCTGGATTGTAAGTTTCTATCAATGTTTTGGAGGATTGTGCTGTCACCATATTCAGGGTGTCTCAGCAGACACCTGCAAGTATTCAGTGATCCTAAAGATGGAGGCAGTGTGTTTCTCCGAAACAACAGAACACATTTATTATCCTGCACTGCATAATACCCCACAGGACAATTATTGACTCAAGATCTGCCTTAAGAGCCCCCAAAATTAACAAACCCTAACTAGGGTCTAAAATGAGAATGGAGACGCAACTTCACTCCCGTCTACTTCTTAATGGTGTTGCAATGGTGATAAATTAACCTTTACCTTTACTTTGCGTGCCTAACTTAAACGGTACAAGGTTTCTCAAAAAGGCTCTTCGAAAAAAGAATTAGTAAAAGACTAATGTCTCTCCACAACATGCCAAGCAGGCACAGAAAGGGGAGTAGAGATACAGTTCCACTTATTCTTAACCTCGCAGGTGGATGGTCAACGTCACGTCCCGGCCGTTTTACCCCAGTGACAGGGACCCTTTACCCATTGTACAGTAGGCTGGACCTCTTAACATCACTTATTCCATCTAAGAGGTCCACCAGGTTAGGTGCTTTCCTTGCTTGAAGAAGGAAGCATAGCCGACATTCGAAATGTCATGTTTCGTTAAAACTTAGACGATGGACAAAGCCCAGGCAACGAATATCATGTGTCATACACCATCGTTACAGCCTGACAGAGCTGCAATTTGTTTCAGTCTTCCACAACACGCGTGCAGATTACAGGTTCGCGTGCACTTCCGTTTCAACTAACGGTGCTAGTGAGGTGCATGACCCAAGGAACGAACTGCAACGTGCAGCCGTGTGCTTACTGTGTTTACAAGCGTTACTGGATCTCCAGTCCGTGTGCCACGTTGCTGTTAGATTGTTCGTATTAGGTTCATACTTGCTAAACGGAGGCGAGTGATTGAGATTAATTCCCCTGCCACTTCACTCCCAGAGAAGGTCATGATAATCATTTGATAGGATGCTGGATTGACCCCAGATTGGGGCTGGATGAGATGATAAATAAAAACAGGATGGAAGACCGTTCGCCTAACCCGCTGCCAATTTCTACGGCAATTCAATAACAGAATTTGGAACGTCGATAGGTTACACAGTTGAGGAATTTACATGTGAGAGGCAGGATAGAGCAGTCGGTATGGTGACCAAGCCACAAGACCGATTTGGCGGTTCGAATCCCTACAGGGGCGAGATTTTTTTCTCTTTTCCAAAAGTCCAGACCGGCTGTAGGGCCCACCCGGCTTCCTATTTAATGGCTAACTGGGTATTTAAGCGGCAGTAGAGTGACCGGGGGATGAAGCTGACAAATCACCTCTATCTAGTGGCCAGAATGAGCAAGGCTACACTTATGCTCCCCTTCATATATTCGTGAGTCAGTCTCAGAGGTGAGACAGGCCTACATTCTTACAGTATGGACCAGGCTGATTTATGGGATAATGTGTCTTTGTATTCGGAGGTGCGTAGTTCGAATATCGGTGTCCGAATCAGCTAAGTTATTATTTTCCTCAGGCATAACAAAACGAATTCCTGGGTAGTGGTCTGTAACAAGTAATATCTGTTTACGCCAGCCATTATTTATTTATCTTGTATTATTTTAATTTTAGAGGCGGCCCATACGTACAGGCGAACCAGGGCTGTCACCTAGGGCACCAATTGGAACGCAGGTAACAATTTAAATACGTAAAACTGTTTCAATTCCATAGTGCATTTCCGTGTAGACCAAAAGCCTCAGCTAAAATTAGCCCTTGAGGGGTACGGAGTACATGTTTCACCTAGGGCGCCAAATCTAGGGCCGTCCCTATCTCCACCCATCACATTCGACACATTTATTACAGTGCCATAAAGGTGTGCGTGATTTAGCTTGTATGTGGTCTACTATCTGGTATTGGGGTTTGTTCTGTATCAACTCTTGAATCTGTGTACAGTCGAAAGGAATGTTTCAGAACGTAGTGGTAATTGCGAGGTAAGGAGACCAAATATCTGCCATTTTGACTGGGTTTCTTGTTGTATTCCGTCAAGGTGGATGTTAGGATTGCCTTACAATAGGCCAGTGTTTCTCAACCTTTGTGAGACAGCGGACAGGTAAATTCTTTTTTTATAAGACGAGGGCCCGGTCCCTGTATGGTGTGGCATGTTGACAAATATAAAATTACATTTAAATTAGTTATCAATTCCAGGAGAATCTCTCGCGACCCGGTATAATTGATGCCCGGGTCCGGTACCGGGCCGCGGCCCGGCGGTTGAGAAACACTGCAATAGGCCACATCCATCCCCTTACAAATCCTTACTACGTACCAATCATGATTGCGTCAACATTTTATCTAACTCTTCATGTGAAACATCATTGTTAAAAGACCAAAGAACTAAACTGCATTGTGAATGAGGACACACGTAAGATGAAGGTGGCGTGGCCTATTTTAAAATAACTAAAATTTCTCTGCAGGGACTGACCCAACTGTCTTGGCAGCTACTACCGGGACGAGGAACGAATTCGCGACCTTTCGCACAACGAGCAACTCTGATGTCTGGTGCAACAAGGACCTTTCCACCGGTTCAACCCGATAAAGCTCAGTGATTGGGTTCTGCCCACACAGTGTATATGGTTATGAGAACAGACAGCGATTATTTCCCTATACAGCATTAACTGACTGGTTTTTATAACCGAGACGAAGTGCTTTCACTGCGCGGTACGGACTGGGTCTTTAAATATAATTCGGTCTAATCTTAGTCTTTGTTGTGCTACAAATCGGAAGGTCGTTGGTTTGATTCTAGATGGCGTCATTGTAATTTTTCATTGACATAATCCTTCCGCTCGCACTATGGCCCTGGGGTCGACTCAGCCTCTAACAGAAATGAGTAACAGAAGTATTTCCTGGGGTTAAAAGCGGCCGGTGCGTAAGGCTGACCTTACCACCATCTTGGGTCATTGTCACATAATCTGGGAATCTTAACTTCCTGGAACACTCGGTGCACCTCCGGCATGTAGCGGGACTGAATCTTAATCTTGAATGCGGTTAAGAATGACCGCGATGTATGGACATGGTGTTGCCTTGAACTGCCTGCATACCTATCACACAGTTTCAGCACAACCGCCATTCATCACAGCATACGTCACTCACCTGCAACTTGTCTGGGTGCTGGAACCTCACCACTGGGCTATTTCGTGACGGCTCGAGGACCCCCGTGTCACACAGCAGTTGCAGCATCCGTGCCAGGATCATGGCACGTGACCCGCACTTCTCTCCATTCCTTTCTTGTTCCGCCATATTGTAGAACACACAGGCAGCCACACCGCTACCTTATTGATCGCTACCGTTAACTCCGCACTCAGCTGGCACTGCGGTTCTGCTGAGTTCATCTTCCCCCACCAATGCTGGCACATCGTGTAGAGTCGTCAGCATTCCGGTCGCACGATCTTGAGGACCCGCATTCAAATTTTAGCAATGAGACCAATTATTCGAACCGAAGAATTCCGTAGATTACGCTAGAATTACTGTGCAAATTATTGGACTACGGAATTAAAATATGAGACAACCGAATTCTTACCTGTCGTGGGAGGCCAGTGTTTTTCGACAGAGCTAGGTTAGGGTTACCGTTCTGCAAGCCGAGAGACAAACCATGGGGCATGAGGATGGAACATTATAAAGTGAACCGACAGTTTCGTTAGGCTGGTGTCAAACGAGGGGCAGTCTCGGGCTCTGAGAAGAAGTCAGCAGTCATAGCAGGTAGTCTTGTGGGTCAGTTTCAGCCGGTAAAGAGTCAGTCGATATCTGTTGTCACTGAGATGGTTAAATGAGGAGGTGTGAGCTTAATCATATGCTCGTGGAAGTAACCCCCCCCCCCCAATTACCCAACACTCTTGAGGTCAAATATGTCATGAGGGGTCTCGAAGTTACCACGGCAGACCCGAACAGCACACAAAGAAGAGTCTTCCCAAGGGAGCGGTAACCTTGAAATTTTTCAACTCGGTCCTGGGCAGACACCGTCTTCTATTGGCATGAAAACGTGGCCACGCGTGAGACCCTTAGTGTTGCCGGGAAACACGCTGCCTCGGTCTTAGCGACCCGTAAACCTAGTCGACGTAATTGGCGAGGTGTCTGAGAAGGTCCTTAGCGAAGGCGTTCTGAACCGGACACCCCACGACGTTGCAGCTGGTTCGTTCCGTTGAAGAGTCAGCAGCATCTTCGATCAGAAAGGATTATACGGGACGTGGCTAAGGTCTTCGACACTGTATTGGTCAAGCGGCTCCTGTATGAGGTTACCGCCCTCCGCATTTTTAACTTCATTCACTACGTAAGCTGTCTTACGACAGGAAGTTCTCCACAGGGTGCGAGATGGTGCTTCCTATTTCAGTTTACAGTATCTTCTAGTTCCCTTAATGTCATCCAGTAGCTGCTTACGTCTTCTTACTCGTCTTTTAGTCACTTTTGTGTTTCCTTCAGTAACGTATTTTTGAAGGGAGTTCCCACGCAAGATGTGACCAATCCAATTTGAGGTTAGAAATTCCGTTATGCTATTATATAATTATGTAAATAAACATTCAACACAACTAAATATATGTTGTTTAATGTAACATATTTCGACCATGTTTGTTTGCATGATAATTACTGACCAATCCAGCGGGCTTTCCTTCGTTTTATTGTATGTATGGCATTACTTTTCTCCTTGGCTCTCTGTAATAGTTCTTCATTTTTTTCACAAGATCTTCTCCATCCTACTCCAGCACCACACAAAGCAGCGCTTCAAACGTAGAATCTTATCACCTTATCTAATTAAAATAACTTCTTACTTGTATTGAAAAACGTTCAATTTCCACTTAAATCAGTTATATCAGCTCCTGTGGGCTGAAGTGACTCAAGATTTAGTCATATCACTCATCCTTATCAGCCTGCATGTGAACGACACAGGCGGCCCCTTAACCACCTTATCACATTAGCTGTCTGCTCTGGTGACAAGGTCGTCGTAGCCACGTCCCGCCAGCTGACAATGATCGTCGGGTACCTTGAGGTCTTATCTCAACAGACTCGTGAACTGGTTATAAGATAGGAGGTTCGTTGCCAGTGTCTTGGTATTCTTTCCGAAAGGTGCCCCTGCACCACAGTTGGTGAACTTTTGGGGTTGAAAAAGCAAGCCCTGCTCAGAATTGCCTGATGCGCAGAGCTGCTGTCAAATTTTGGGCAAATATTAACTTCATCATCATATGTCTGTCATGGAGTTAGGCCACTTGTTGACCTGTTCCGGTCTCACGTATCTAGAAGTCTCTTCAGAGGTCTGCCACGATTGTAAAATATAATTTGTAGACTGACACATTATCTTTATAAAACGGTTAAATTGTTTAAATTGTCATAAAGCATAACTATATTTCTTCTATGGCAAAATCCACTTCACGTTAAGCGACATGTTTTGGCATAAAGTGCCATCCTCAGGTTGTATATGAAAAAGTGTAAGAAGGCACTGAAAGAGATTAATAATTGTATCCAAAACTCTACATTGTTGGCTCTGCAGCCCTGGGTGGGCCTTGGCCTCCCCTTTTTTTTTTTCAGGTTTCAAAACAAATTTTTTATGGGGTGAGGTTGTTAGCCTCACACCCAACCCCCAACCTGTAGGACCAGGGTAACCATTTTCGTCGGGTTCATCATCCTTGACCTGTCTGGCATTGGAGGCCCTACCAGTAGCATACGCTACTACCAGCATAGCTCTCGGGATCATATGACCACGCAAGTAGGGATACCTTCATGGGGGAGGGGGAGGGTAGGACTGGTTGCAGGGGGTCATTATTTATGGAGACTTTACATGTAGACCATAGTATATTTTCTGCTCTATCTCTGCTCCAAGTGGAGCGATTTTCTGTGAAAATTCATAAGGACACCCCAAACATACCATAGGATGTCAAAATGTTCATTGTGATACGATAATAATGAAGGTAGAGGACTGTGTGGGTGTTCTTCTTTGGTAAGCCTCATGACTGTCGAGCCATTGGGTGTACTGTAAATACCAGTGTAAAGGTCAAGGAAAGAAATGCGACCATCAAGTTCCCATCTCCATGGTGTAATGACATACTTATTTCTATCTTTCTGTACCTCCTTGCGGCAGCAACCCACGCTGTACATTCCTCTGCACAACCAAGGTCTTCAAATCGCTCATTTTGACAAATCAACAGAGACTGATTCCATTATAATGATAAAAACAGTATTATTTCATACAATATGTGTAAAATATCAGGGTACATCATAAAATCATTTAGTTTCATAACATTTTTTTTTTCCTGAATCAATACAGATTACTACATATGTGCTTGGCAAGATATGCATTGTAGACTCACAAAGGCAAATAATAATAATAAAAAAAAAGCCAGCATCTGTGGGTCTCTACATTACAGTACAATTCCTTTAATCCTGCTACTGACAGTCTGGAAATCCTGATGGTTCATAAAACAGTCCCCAAACAGGGTGTGTAGGACATGTATGACTTCTGACTGGATGTTTCACCATCGATATTGATTCTGTGACTTTATCTTGTGTCTAATGTACCTTAAAGAACTTAATGAACAATTTTTATAGCTTCAGAAGATCCGAAGATGAGTGACAAGGTACTGCTGGCAAAAGGAAACACACGACACGAAGAAATCCTGAGAAACTTGAAATATTTACAAGGTTTGAACAAGGCAAAAGCCAACGTGTGGTTACGTCTTTATACAACATTGGATTGTCCAATATCCAAAGTACAAAGAAATTAAAGTGCCAATTACAGCTGTTACAGTATCAAGTGAAATGTGAAGGACCTTCCCAAGTAGCAAGGAAAGAGCCTAAATTATCGCAGTCAGATAAGGTGTTGTATGAATGGTGTACAACAGTGTGTTCAGAAGGAAAACCCATGACTTGACCTATGATAATTGGGAAAAAAGCTGAGTCTTTACCATGAAATAGTAATTAATGATAAAGGCTGTAAAATTTAGGTACTTTCTGATAACACTGCATCTTTTCAGGCCCTGCAGGTGTTGGATTAAAGGAATTCTACCATATATAAATACAAAATCTATTACAATTTTTTTTAAGAAGCATGAAAATCGAAGATAATGGTGTTAAATACAATCAATATTCTTGAATCTTGAAAAGAAACTTGTTAGACGAGGGAAACCAACAGCTGCTTTGTACAGGTTGTATAAATTACAGGCACAGCTAACAGTTTGTCAGTCCTACATACTGTGCACTTGCCAGCAGTAACTTCACAAAAATATGTGTTACTACTTAAAATATATAGTGAGTGTACTGTATATGAAAACATGTAGCACAGCACGTTATCAGCAGCAAATGATTGACTCAGTCTTGTGATTTGTGTGGGTTTACAGTTCTAGGTCACTGGTCACCTGCCCTCTCTTCCATCCGATTACAGAGGCATGCTGCAACCCATGATTCAACACATCTTGCAGTTTATATAGACAATGCAGCAAATCTTGGGGTCAATTACAATGCAGACCAGCAGCAAGATGTATTAATAAATTACGAAATAAATTAAAATTAAAATAATCTCTAAATCCAAAGTCCAAAAAGACTGAACATAATTCTTCAGTGGCACGCCCATAAATACACACCACAGCCACCCTTCCTAAGCAGCCGTCCATGAACAGCTGCTTGTTCATGGCTTAATTAATGCCAGCAGATAAATTGTAATCAGCATTATGTTACATGTATTTCGCCACACCTGGGGAAATTACCATGTTGCATACTTGTTTTCCCATTTTTTGTTTACACCAAGCCCACACTGGTATGCGTTAAACATCCCTGTTAATTGGTATAGACATAAATTAAAGTTTTCCCTGTCCACAGAATGAAGGCTTGCATGTGGGGGGAGTGGAGGAGTAGTTCCACACAGTCTTAAAATTTGGCAATAGGTGGAGGTCAGTAGTTATCCCAAGGTCCCACCTGCTTTACTCCAAGGAAAAGAGCCCATGATGCCCATTGAACAGGAAGGAGGCTGGGAGGATCCCAGAGCTGGTCTGGATGCTTTGGAGAAGAAACAAGTCCATTCTCTGCTTGTATTCAAACCATGACCATCCAGACAGTAGCGTAGCCACTACAATAAATACGCTAGCTTTTCTTTATGCTGCATACACAACTGAAAACTTGAATTGCTTCATTTGTTCTTGCGTATTATTTTCAAATGTGAATGTTCAAAAGGGGTGATGGACATTTCTTTGATTGTAATGCCTCATGAAGATGTTAATTTGTATATTGTAAATAAAAATTTTTATTCTTTTTCCGTATAATTCAAATTTTAAACTGTATTTATAGGACAAAACACAGGAGAGCAAACACTGTCCCTCGGAACACTTAACTGCTCTGCCATGGGTTACAAATCAGACAAATTAAGGAATACCAAACTAAAGACAGATTTTGAGATAACCAAATTAGAGAAACTGAATTGTCATGCAGTAATTGGCACTAAACCCTTTTATGTTTAGCAGAATTGCAAGACCATGAATTTTGAATAGTAAAACATGAGAAGTCCTCTAAGAATAATGATCACAAGAATCACTGTCTTCAGGGATGTGTCACTGTACAGTCTGGTATAAGCATTCCGGTGTTTTAAATGAGCGTATGGCTTCCACCCTTCACCAACACAATGTAGCAATCTTCAGTTGCCACCACAAGAACCACAAATCTCAAAAGAATAATCGAGTTTCAAACAGTGAAAGCTGCCTACACCATGCTTCACATTAATATATATTTAGAATTACTGTTTCATCAATCCTCTGGCCAAACCACTGCATAAATAACATAAAAATCTTTCAGTAACGTACTTCATGGTGCTACAGATTTTGCTAGTACAAAGACTACTGAAATCCAAGAATTCATAGAGCATTTTTCCATTTCATTGCATCGGTGGAATAAATTTAAAAAAAAAATGACTGAACTATGGAAAACTATTTAACTCACTCTGTGCAGTAGGTAATTTGAATGTCAATTTTATGGTTATTCATCCTGTTGCATTGTAGTAACAAAAATAAACCAATAATCAACCATCAAACACAAATAAAAAATATATATATATATGTTATCCCATGTTTATGAGACATGCCACAGAAGAAGCTATTCAAATCTTCATATTCAATGCCACTGCATCTCATGACATACGCCTCACTTCAATTATGGTGTCACTTTCCAACCAACGGTCAAATATATACCATATTTACAGCTGCACAATAATCTGTAACCTCCTACATTTACATATTATGAAGAAAGCAGCAATTCAAATAGTTTTTGGACTGGAAAGAAAAGAATGTGTGTTTATATCTTACAATTTAGTGATTTTTTTTATATATTACTCAAACAACATAAGGATGCACCAACACATAATCACTTTTGAAGCTAAAGAATACAGACAATCATTTATATTTTACTGTGTTAACAATACTGAATGTTATAACAAAATCTCATCAAAGTCAATATAACATATACATTTCAACACTAAAATAGTCCTAACTCTAATAAGTGTTACAAAACATACTTTCCTTCCCAGTCACATTCACAATTTATGAACAAAATGGCAGCACCTCTGTAATCCAATACAAACCCCCCCACCATGTTTCTCCCAACTGGGCCTCCCAAGAGGCATCACACATAGTTGATCTCAGTCCATGAGAATGTCTCTCTTATATACGAGTTTCAGGCTCATTGAGCATGTCAACGGATGTGGCAAGACCTCTGTGACCTGCCAACTGCGGTGCTGTCATCTCGTCATGGACTTCGTCTCGAACTTTACCCAGCACACGCCTCACTTCTCGATTGTGTGGTGGTGCAATACGTAATGCGTCCTGTATATCTCCAAGTGCCTCCTCAAACTTCCTGTTAAGAAAAAAAACAGATCTTTATGCTGTATTTATTTTAAAATCTGACACACTTACAATTCAACAATGATAAAGCACTCAAGGTCTCCTTCAGGCTCCTGTGCCAAACCCTAAAGTTACACATATGCAAAACAAAAGTAGACCGGTATACTAAAACTAAACTAAACTCCGTGGCCTTAGTCCGCACGCGAACTATACCGACAGAGCGGCCGCCGCCGGTCGGCGAAGTTAGTGCCAACTTTTGCTGATAGAGGGG
>Ga0123352_10013039_pt1 | contig 13174 bp, 3 predicted proteins | sample TergutLab28metaG_FD_89700 | JGI IMG/M metagenome (GOLD analysis project Ga0123352, IMG submission 89700) | Labiotermes labralis P1 segment gut microbial communities from Petit-Saut dam, French Guiana - Lab288 P1 | ecosystem: Host-associated > Arthropoda: Insects > Digestive system > Gut ... | reverse complement strand
GGTATTAGTTGTTTTTTTGTTGTCAATTACAAAGAGAAAAAAAAAAAGACAGCCGGGTATTTGTTGAGGGGTGGGGGGGGGGGGGGGGGGGGGGGGGGCTCCATATCCGATGAAGTATTTTGGAGAAGAAGAAAATTTCTTGCCTTCAGCGGCACCAAAACACGAATCCTGTGTTTTCCATTCCTTATACTGTCTATTCTATCCCGTCTGCCCTTATCATCGTAACTGCCATCTTAATCTTTCATCACTTCTGGCGAGTAGTCACTAATTTTGTTTCAGATTTGTCAGGATCCTGTTAATAAGACAAGTTCTAGAAAGTATTTCCTTTATCACGAACCTGGCCTTACAAGAGTCGAAAAATTGTTTGACTGCGAATGGAAGGATGGGGGAAAAAAAAACAGAGATGACAACTGAGTGACGTAAACATCATACAGCATATTTTCCTTTACACTAACAGCACTTTGAAGTGCAGAAATATCTGATCTTTTTTAAAATGCTCATTAGTTTCATAAAGCTTTTATTCGGTGCGTGTGTACTGCCATATCTTATCGTAAATCGAGCAGTACGAACTGACTCCTTTCTTATTCTGAGGTATATACCGAACAAACAAGAAAGTGTACTTTGCTACCGAGCCAGTACAACTCCACTTAGCAACTTCTTCATTTTCTGCTTATAAAGCGCTACAGCATGTACAAGTTTCTGGCCTGCTCAGTTACTTTCTTCCAACTGTCTCTATTCTGTACTACTTTCTTCCAATTGCGTACGTTCATGCTCTTTATATCTCCCAAAACGTCATCTTCCCAACTTGTTTTAGGTCTTCCAATTGGCCACATAGTAACTGCAGTCACAAAAACAAAGCAACATTTCTGTCACACAGATTTCCAAGTTAAGTGCAGCATGTTATGTCGTTAGATCAATGGTCCATATCAATAACATTAACACTGTCACATCAATTTACTATGCATGCTTTCATTTAATCATAAAATGTGAGAAGATTTTTGGGAGTAACTCTTCCAACAGTGGGAAGATTTTTCATTTTACAAAAGCAAAGCATTAGAATTATATCTGGTGTACAACACAGAAACTCCTGTAGATATCTATTGAAAAAATTACAGTTTCTGCCTGTTCCGTGCCGATAAATGCTGTCATTAATGAACTTCACTATAAAGAATCAGGAAATTGTTTAGACAAATTCATGTATACACAAGCCTTCCAGCCAAATTATTAATTTTTTGTTCTACGTATTGTTTGTGTGTAAATGTGTACTGTACTGTACTGTACTGTACTGTACTGTACTGTACTGTACTGTACTACTGCCACCGGGTTTCAACCCAATTGCAGCTATCAAATATATCATATCATAATACAAGGAATAGGCATCCTCCTTGACCACAAGCCAACCTAGCTTTGTTTCAAAAAGTATATTTTAAGCTAGCATACAAATTTTCAGAAGTAGACTGCTTGGTGTGACAGTCCTCGAAAATGACAGCAAAATTTAAAGCAGGTTTAAGAAAATGCCTACATTCACAATCCTTTCACTCTGTATATAAATTTTTTGTGTGTAAATATGATTTATAATATGTTTGTAAAATGTTTGTAGTATTTTACACTGTAAATTTGTATATTTGTATTCATGACTTGCTACACATTCTACAATCTTTATGATACAATTATGTATCCTTGGGGTTACGTATATGTGTATGTATGTATGTATGTATATATATATATATGTGTGTGTGTGTGTGTGTGTATGTGTGTTTTAACAACGTCCTTGTTATTTTCTTTTATTGCTTTAGAATCAGTTTCTTAAATAAAACAAATTATGGTAAAATTAGTCCATGGCACCCAAAAGAGCAGAGGTATAGCCGTTGTAATTCTTAATCTCGCAGCCCGATTGGAATTGGTTTTCGACGCCACACGGCGCCCGGTTTACCTCTGGGAAAGAACCCCGGTACCCATTGTAGGTGTGGATGTGTAGTGAGGTTTCTGAGCTATATCCACTCCAGACTTACGAGCCTACCTCCTGTGATTCCTTAATTTTGGCCACTAAGCCTCGAAACACAAAAGTTCTAACGCCTCTCATCCTGTTCTTCTAAAACCCCGAAGCCTCGCTTTACAAAAGGCCAAACATTTTCCCAACACGTCACAATCCATCGTTTCAGGAAGCTACAGTTTCTTTTGCATAGCTCCGATAGCACAAGTTGTCGCGTTTGCCACGCTGCTGTTACTGAATGCAATAAATTAAAAATTGACCTGCAGTGCTTTTCAGTAGTATATATTATGTACTAAGTTTCGTAAAGATCGGTCAAATATTTTAAAAATTTAGAAGGGTAAAAGACACACACAAAGTATGATAGTTGTACAAACATACTTAGAGCAATTTTAAGGAAAGAAAGTAAAATAATATCTAAGCTTCGGTTACCCTAATACTAGATATTTGCATTTTCTACAGATAAAAATTAGCGGGTGTATTAAGAAATAGTACAAACCTTGAATGCAAGGTCTGCATATAAAACAAAGGAAACTTCTTCATTACATACTTTTAGGTTACACCTTGATTTATCAAATTGATATGACTGTCGAAATCGATGCAATTTTTTTTTATTCGAAATCTCTTCAGAAATTATGAAACGCTGTAGCTTACTAGACACATGTAAGTCGTCCTAAACTATCAGGCAGACAAGTTTCCTTAAGCATTCTGCCTGTTTACTTATCAAAATTTATTCCCCATTATATATTTTTCGTAATTACAAAAATGAGGTCAATTTACGTCACAAAACGTAATTAAATTTGAAAGAGTTACTGGTTCACGCGAGTGGCAGTACAGAACATCATTAGAAAACTCTATTAAAATTTGGATTCTGGGCATACTTAGAGCCAAGCTTAGAAATAACAGCTTTGTGGGGAAAATATAAATAGTTTGGATTGGATATGGGAAATGCCTGCATCAACACTGAATGCAGGACCTATGGATTGTACTGTATATCGGTTTCGGCTTGTAAAAATGTAACATCACCAGTTGGAAGGACGAGCACAAACTTCATCCTAGTTAATAAAGAAAGATGTTATTTACAAAGAAATAATGCAGCAGTTCTGCGTGTGAATAAAATTTAAGAACTGGTTATCTGTTGTGACTAGTTATTAACCTACTAAGGAAGTTTCAGGCCAAACGATTAACTAGTGAATACGAAAATATAATAATACACAGAAATTGTGCGGGAAAATTCAGTGGATTAAGGGTGGATTATTGCATGAAGATACAGCTCAGCTACGTCAGATCACATTTTCGCGCATGTGATTTACTTCGCATGCAGCAAGGAAATATGAACTCTCTACTTGTGTGGAAGCAGTAGGTGTCTCTTAAAATTTCCCTTTAAACATTCCTTCTGCCCAGATTCACGCTAAGAAAGCTCTTACAATCAAGCCACGTCATTAAACTTACCTGTTCTCCTGTGACACACACACACACACACACACACACACAACTCGTACCCAAACGACAGCTACGGCAACAAACCATCATGGGTGGCACCTTGGTTTTGGACGGCTATATTGCGCATGATTGTTAAAAATACAGCTCGAATTTTGTTTGGTCAACATTCCTTTCTTAAGGGATAAAAGCAGGCTTAAGAAATCAGTATATCGACGCCATCAAACTAGAACAGAAGCTGTTATGTCCCGTTCAGTTTTAATCCATCCTGTTTTTCTTGCGTCTTACCAATATCACATTCTACACCAAAGTTGGAAATCTATGACAATAACGTGTCCACTTGTTTCAGATAATTCTGAATAAGAAACACGGCTGACACATATTTATTTATGAGGACTTTTACAGGAGTTGTTCAAGCAAATTTTAATTAACCTAAAAAGTTGTATGGAAGTAAAAAATGATTCTATACTCTTCTTGGAATTCATAAAGTTCATACAGGTATCTGATAAATTGAAACACGGAAGAATCTATAATGATTGTTTCAAGACACAATAAAAAGTTCAAATCAGATGTAGTGATGTACGAATTTGGCTAAAAAAAAAGCACATACATTAGGAAGACGCACCTCATGAAAGCTTCTTGTTACTTCTTGAGAAGGATTCTATTTCATAAACAATTTCAGGCCCATAAGTTTGCATGGCTGCCATCTTTGTATTATTAACGACAAGGAATTGAAGGAGTAGTGAAGCTGGAGGGATGTTCAGTCATATGCCATTATTTTCATACCCAGTGTTCAGGCATTCACTCTACCAGTGTATAGGCACATAATATTAATGTCTCTAATTTAATAACTTATCGAACACAAGCAGCTCACTAAGAGGACTCTGAAAGAAACTCGCAAAAATATGCATCGGAGTGGAACTTTGTGACATGAGGTACTCCGTGCAGCGAGAATCACTATTAACATTTTCTGAAATGTGACACAGTATAGCTTGGTATATTGTTACCAATATTTCAGCTGAACTTACTCCCTCTATTTCACAGTTTTTTTCTCCCCTAGAAATGGATTTTTTTTCCCATCTCACAAAGCAAGCAAAGTCACACTCAGAAACCCCTTTTATTTTGAAGTAAGATTTTTTTCGTGCAGGCTCCGATACCCGCAGGTGCATGGCAAGGAGAGCTGAATGCGACAGAAGATGTTAGTGGATGTCCACAGGGCTACGACCCATACTACTCTGGTAATGAGGACTGTCTCTTCTTGAATGTGTACACCCCCCAGGTAAGCGAGAGTTAAAAGTACGTAACGGTCGCTCAGGTATTCAAGATGTTTATAGCCTTTCATGGAACCAGAAATGTATTTAAAATAAATTGTATCCTGCAGTCAGATCTCAGATCTCAGCCTGGACGTACAAAATTTTTCACGCGCCACTGAAAACAGGTAGTTTCTTCCTTCCAAAATGCACATAACATACAATTAAGCAAAGTTATTTTGTTTTTCACAGTATTTTACTAAAATAATATTCATAAGAAAGTATTTCAGAAAATATAAGTCTATGCAACATTTTAACTTTACTTAAAAACCTACCATCAGATAATTGCCAAAGTTCCTCCTTCTTCACACCAAACAGTTTTAAATTTCAGCTGTATTTTGTCTGAAGTGTTAAGTAAGAAAAATTTAGCAAGAATTTATGTTCTGACAACAGCGTTCATGAATACTGAAATCGCCTGGGATATTAAGCATACTTCGAATGACGACGAATCATCGATTAGTATTACGTGCTTTGTTTACCAATTGGTATGGGTGTCATACCGTAGGAGATCTGAATCCTTTCGGAGTTTGTCAGAAAAAACAGAAGTGAGCCCATACACGTTTAAAATTTTCACCCTAAAGCAGACAATGAAAGCCAAGAAGGGGAGGAGAGCTCTACTCTTTCTTTAACCTCGGACCCTAGATTGGGGTGGGTGGTCAACACTATTCCTCGACCACTTTACCCACGGGAAAGAGAACCGCTACCCATTTTACATGGGGCTGGGGGATCCTAGGGCCGGTCTGGACAGGTTCGGAAAAACTCGCCCCCACCAGGATCGATCCCCGGAGAGTCCAGGCTATAGTAAGTCGCTATACTGACTGCGACCATGCAAGGAGCGCCCGTATTTAAGGCAGGTCGACCTCAGTCCTATTGGTAAAGGGCGAATATTCTGCACCCTGCCTGATATTTTTCACTGCATCTGCAAAACTTTTCCAGATCTAAATTTGTTAATTACGTCTGTGTGTAAATCACAGGATCCAACATTGTAGCTACTAGTCTAAGCCTGGCAGTGCAGATAGCAAGAGAAGAACAGTTGTGAAATTCTTATTTGTATTGGATATTTGGATGTCAGAAATAAAAATTTAAATAAAGTACCTAAAAATGTCAGTTAAATTGAACTACTTTTGTTAATGTATCATTTCAAGTCGGATACCACTCTATCTCTACCCGTCATGGTGTTCATCCATGGAGGAGGTTATACTTCAGGAGACAACAGTGCTGCCCAGTACGGTCCTCATTACTTTCTGGATAAAGACATCGTGCTAGTGGCAATTAATTATCGTCTTGGTGTTCTAGGTGAGTGAAACAGAACTGAACTAACACACTTGAAATTACCCTAAAGCGTGGCGGAGACATATCCTTAAGTGTTTTTTTTTGTTTATAAATCATCGTTTATGGTAAAAAAAACGTGAACTAAATGTGTAAAAAAGATCACCATCAAGCTATGTGTTTTACATTTGTATCCCTGCATGTTCACTTGATAACAGCAGATTGTGACCATTTTGCCTTATGAAAGGCACTCCCAGTACGAAAACTAATTGAACAGTTAGAAATTGTCTGTAAATGAAGCAAAATGCATCAGACTAAAGTCACGGCCGTGTCGAGACCGGCAGAAGTAATGGCAGAATTTCAACGTGAAGCCAGAACATTCCTTTCATTGTATTCCGTGTAAGATTGGTGGTCCAGAAGGTGGTGGCATTGTGTAGTTGTCCGAAAATTTCATTTTCTTTCCTAGTCGTCATTTCATGAAGGCTTCGTAGCTTTGTAAGACGTCCTCCCTTGAAGCCAGCACACTATCGCATCTATGCTGACAATTTAGAACTTCGCGTTCGACCGGAATTTCGTTATACTTGGAAGAAAAATGCCTACTTTCAAAGGGAAGTAGTTTGTACAGAGCTGGGACTTTTGCTAGAAACCAGACAACTCAGTGCCCACCAATTTTCCACATAATTACGATCTACTTTCCCAAAGGATTCCTGAGCACTGGAGACGACGCATCGCCGGGCAATTATGGCCTGAAGGATCAGTTGGAAGCGCTCCGTTGGGTCCAGAAGAACATCGCAGTATTCGGCGGTGATGCGAACAAAGTGACAATATTCGGAGAAAGTGCTGGCGGCTTCTCGGTTCATTACCACGTACTGTCGCCACTTAGCAAGGGGCTGTTCCACGCGGCCATCGCGGAGAGTGGGTCAGCACTGATGCCGATGTACTTTCAAAACGAAGGAATGTTGTCAAAGGCACAAAGGTTGGCGACGGCTGTGGGGTGCCCCACAGACAGCTCAGAGGAACTCATTAAAATGTTTGAGAACGCGGGACCTCAAATCCATCATGGTCAACCAAACCAGCGACGTAAGTAAGAATCGTGTGTTAGAAATGTAGAGCTGTAACTATGAACTCCCAAAAAATTGAATTCTGAATGGCAGTGGTGTACATCCATTTTACATCAGTGTCTTCAATTAAGTTTAAAATAGAATGATTTTGTACCACTGTGCCACATCTTTTTACAGATCAATGACCTTGTGTGCTTATGGCAACTGAGTCATATTCGGGAGGTCCTGGTTTATATACGAGTATTCTACATTATCTCTTAAGCAATATTCTCTATTCCCCACATCCCTCTGCGATGTTTTCTCACATAATTATAATTATATTCTTCATTTAAAGTCAACAACTGTGCAACAGGTTTAACTGGCCGCAGAAAAGTATTTGAATTGCCAGTTTTTTCGTTTCCTCGTTACATTTATTTCATGCTTGTCACTTAACAAATTTCACAAATAATAACCACTCCATTGTTGTATGCGTTTTATTGCTTCCTTTAGTCTGGAATACGAAAAATAGCTACATACAAAAAATCTGCAAGGGTCTGCAAGATGAATATTTCCAAAAGCCTGCACTGCATAGCCCTCTATGACATGGGATATAGATACACAATAGACGAAATATTTCAATAACAATAAGTGACTATTGTTAATTTTTTAACATTTTAAATGCGCTAATCCACATCTTAACTGTTAAAAAATCCTGACTTGGCAACATACATTGATTCAATTGCAAAATCGTGATCTCAGTTACTTATACTGTCTGATGAAATTGAGTACGGCACTTTTATGTCTTGTATCTTACTGGCCTAATGATTACCGAATTGTGTCGTAGTATGTTGCCACAGTAAAGTGTGCAGCATACATTAGTAGTGCTTGAAGGTAAGCAAATACTTCTTTGTTACAATTAAAACAACGCTATTTTAAGGATATAAAATTAAAAAAAATTACGTAGTGCCTGTTTATTAATACTTGGAATAAACTCTCTTTCAGTGTTCCCCACCGCCTGGAGACCTTGCATTCATTTTCTGTCTGGTAAGACAAGTGTTATTATCGTTGTGTTGCGTGAACATTTATTTTGTACTGCTTTTAAAATGTGTTTACTGGTTCTAAATACCACCCAAATACTCAGTAAACAATACTAACCTAACTTGGATACATCAACTGAGAAAATTAAATTTGGGATCTCTAGTGGTAAAAATTAGTTCACATGTGGGGAAAGAGAAAATATGAATTCGCTGAAGAGATTCGTCGCTTCAGCTACTTGGGTCGTGAAAGTTTTCAAACATGAGGAAAACTAATAACAAAAGTACATAATTTAAGATTATATGTCGCTCAATAAGAAAAGTATTAAGAAATAAAAGTGAGAAACATGGAAATAGGAAGTAAAAAATGCTTAAATTTTAAAATGTAACAGCAATTTGTATGCACATTTTATATATGGTCTTGGAAACTGGCCAATAAGTGAAGCGGATAAAAGAATAATATTAACAGCGGAAATAGAATTTGAGGTACGTTAAAGACAAAATCGTAATAATAAATTAATCAGTATCAGAAGTCTAAAACTGTTAGATAAATTTAGCTAAAAGAAATACACAATTCGGATTTAAATGTTATAACTAGGTAATCCGCTCGAGCACAAGAATGGAGGTTTGTGAATAAATTATCACTTCTACTTCCAACCAGATTTTTCAATCGATATGGTTTAAATCTAACAGAAGAAATTAACTAATCAGTTACACGTTCGAAGTCGCCTGCTTTGAATATTTTCCACTACACAAAACGTATCACGTACTTCCTCAATGTTCAACATCCTAGCCATGCTTCATCAAATGTTCCGTACAGAATTTACGTCTATGTTGGTATCTATTCTTTTACAAAGCTACACAAACTAGCCCTAACGAGGGAGGGTAAGAGTTGAGTTTTGTACAGCAGTGCTGACAAGCGTTAAAGTCTTCTGTCACTTAATGCCGTGCCTATAAGCATATATTTCCTAACGCTTTGGAACAGCTTGCTATCTTCATTTTCAAGTAGCAAGGCTTCCAGGTGGATGGACGAAGCAAGCATCTCCGAAACCTTCTTAACTACACGTAAATTTCCCTGAAGTAATTTCATAACATTCTTGGAACGTGAACAAAAAGACTGCTTTTAGGCGCTTTCGCGAAATTGCGAAAAGCGACTCTTAGTTTCGTCATGTCTGTTTGTCCGTCTATCCTTCCGTCCGTCCGTCTGTCCACATGGAATAACTTGGCACCCATTGGACAGATTTTCACGTAAATTTATATGTGAGTATTTTCCGTAAATCTATAGAGAGAGTTCAAGTTTCATTAAAAACTGACAAGAATAACGGGTACTTTACATGAAGACCAATATACATTTTTTATTATGTCTCACTCAATTCGCCTTGAAATGAGAAATGCTTCAGACCAATTTTGTTAAAAAAAATTACATTAAATAACTTTTTTTTTTCGAAAATCGTGCCGTTTATTGGATAATGTGGAAGAATATTGTAGATCATGGCAGGCCACAGATGACAATATGACGCATGCGCATTTTATGCTGGATACCTAAGGCTACAAACACACACTCACAACATGTACTCCTTATTACTTTTCAACTGCAACAATATTTGCACGAAAGCGTCTCGATGTTAGGTTATACGTACATTGTGTGTGTGTGTGTGTGTGTGTGTGTGTGTGTCTTGTTTCGAAATGAAAGCGTAGTGTAACGTTAGCATAGACTTATGCTCGGGTTTCATGTCGTTGTAATTTTATACAATAAATGCCTTATACAATGTTGCACATTTTTCAAAGCTCTGTTCCTACATGAAGTGTTGATGTGTCACTCCTACCTAATACGTTCACACAGGTTACAAACTGTATTATTATGGCAAAAAATTGAAAATTGCAAGTATACAACAAAATTTTGAAGCATTCTTGTCATACAAATTTTCATGAGATTTCTTCAGTTTTTTAGAAGTTATAAAAAAAACAAACTGGACACAAAAAAATTGTAATTTTATGACATTAAAAAAAGCAACGTGGGACAACAACTGTAGAGATCCTATTGTGTCGATATAGCGTAGTTTTATCGGTGGGTACCAGCATTTCGGAAGGCTCAGGAAGGCCTCAGGGTCGAGGCAGCCTAACAGTATACCACAATTCACAGCGCCATAACCCTCAAAGCCATAACGTGAATCTTCAGTGACACAAGAACCTTAGCTCGTATGTATCTGTAACTCCATGATCTGTCAGTCCTTCACTTTCAATCATCCATCCCTCACAATTAATAAAGTTACAGCTCTCTCCCTCTATGTTACGCAGTACTACATAATCTGGAGACCAGTGAGTGAGGTGAGGACTGCCGCCAACCCAGAGCCCTTCCTGACAGCACATCTGAAGGATCTCATTAGGTCCGGGGACTTCAACCGCGTGCTTTTCATACTGGGCACCAATTCCGAAGAAGGATAATTATTCCTATTGCGTAAGTTCAAAACGAAGCGTGGAGCATTGGTAGGGTAAAATTTATACACAAAATGTTTCGGCAGGAAAATTTAAGGAAAGAGTAATTTGGGAAGACCAAAGGATAGTCGAGCGAATAAATGTTCAGTTACATTTAAGAGAGGGCGACCTAATCAATTTAACATTTTTAATATTTCTTTAGCTAGAGTCCATTTTAACATGATCAGTTCCTATAAATCTCGAAGTTAACGTTATTACTTTGCACCGCTTGGAAGGCATACGGTGTCGACGTATAGCACCACCCAGTCGTAATTAAACTCGGCACTGAATAAAAGTGGGTATTCAGCTGCAGATATTGGACGCTTTACCTCCAGGAAAGATCTTTATCGTTGCACCGTGCATTTCGTACAGTCATTTAATTAGCACATCAATGTTGCCTGAGACTGGCCAGTCTCACGCAACATAACACACGACACACACCCATAGTCAGGCGCATTCTCAGCAGCGTACGACTTACACAATACGACATGCTGTTACAACACCAAGTTAATGTAAGAAAATTAATCAGTGAGTGTTTTTAAAAATGTGACTTTAGCAAAGAACAGTGTAGCTCCCTGAAGATGATCTTTGGATCGAAATATGTTGGAGCGATTTAAATGTTTTAGTGTAAAAATTTTATGTATGTACATTAGTTGGTGTGCTAATTAAATGACTCCAGAAAAAAGTCTCTCTGTAACCTCTAGATTGGAGATTTAGTGGACCAATGTGGAGGTTTTTGAGAACGGACAACTTCCTTGCTCCTGCCGGAAACAAATAATTGTTTCTAGGTCGTTCACCACGCAGCCTGGTGTCTATAGCATCTACGCTAAACCGCCTCCTTTACCTACACCTAATGCTCTTCGCCGACGTCATATTTGTGGTTTCCATGGTTACCATGTTTACAGGGGTTCTGAAGTTAGTCTGTTGCCATGCCAGTGATAGAGCTTTGATTTTGACTGATGCCATGAACACGCTGCCATGTTTACATTCGTGAAAGGTTGGTGACAGGCTTCACAACACGCGTTTGAACGGACACTTGGTTGCCTTGGTTACGATCTTATATTAACAGTTATTTTTAAAGTGATGGCAGTGTGTGTGGATACCGCAAGAATATTTTTGTGCCCCGTCACATAACGCAACCAGTGCTGGTCTCATATACTTAATATTTCGACATATCTTTTTCAAGTTAGGATCAACAAACTCCTGCTGCTCCGCCTGGTTGGCATATATGAAAATGAAAAAATTATTTGTCATTAAATTCCTTCACTACATGTGTCGATTTCGTCATGGTACAAAAAGTGGAATATGGCGTGAAATGTAAAGAGCATTACCTGCAAATATTATTTGAGATTTCTCTTTAGGTTTGGAGAATATTAAGAAGTTCACAAGGAAAAATAAATGTAATTTAATTTGTGACGAGCAATAACTGTAGAATTTGGTCAACGAAGGGTGAAAACACGTAAAGAACACCCATAGGAATAATAACTGCTTCAAATGTAGCATAACTTCAAACCATAATTTTCATTGTGCTTTGAGCTGTCATCGTTTGTTCTTCAGCCTTCATCGGCACCGACAAAACCATAGAATATTTCAACAGCCTCTTTGAAGTTGTGGGTAGAACTACTTTCTTCTTGACGAGAGGTGTCGGCAGATCTCATCTCCGACACTTGGAATAAAGTGGTCGAATTCTACTTGGGCAGCGACCGCGACGTCACCACAACCAATGTGCACAACATTATTAACGTGAGTGTCACGTAGTGCCAGTGGCAGGGTTCTTCAAAATGAAAAGTATATGGCTCAGGAAATGGGCATTTTGCTGACCTAAAGTCAAGAATTACCAGAAGACCTTTCTTCCAGAATGATGATTAGGCATACTTTGCCCAGTCTTATGCTATAAAGAAAGACAGAGTGGTCGGTCATATATACATGCCTGTACAGGTACTCCTCCTACGTTATGACTCTATATCAATCATGTGGTTCGTGTGAATAAAACCTGCAATATTTTTGCAGCAGTAGAATGGACATAGGGAATACCAGGACAATAACGCGTGAACTTCTGAGCAGGTAACGAAATTAGTTTTACACACCTTAATGTTTTGCAAATTCGTTAAGTGATACAGATTCAAACAATATGCAAATCTTTTAAATGTGCGACAATGGAGGGTCCAAATGTTCAGACTACGGTCTACTGGCATGCAGCGCCGTTCATATAGGCTGCCAGCAAGACCACATGTCATGGCATACCGAAAGAAATGTAAACGTCATATTTACGGCCTGCCAAATAAGAAAATGTTGGTCATGGGAAGGATAATTTTTCTGTCTTTCTGACAAACAAATCTGTTGCTACTTGGTATTTGTTATATAGCACGGGGCTACCCCACATTGCAAGAAGGAGCATCAAAAGTGTAGAGGCTTATGGGTTAAAACTCTTAGGAGAAAGTAATGGAAACCTAAAAAATGGAAATTTTTGTCATACATAGACTCTGTTCTAATCATTTATTATACAGTACCAAGTAAATTCCCGTTTCTTCAGGTGTCTGTGTTCACTAAAATGCACTGACAATTCCCAGCACATTATCCAATTCCCATCACATTGTCCATTTCCCAGCACATTGT
>Ga0123352_10013038_pt1 | contig 13174 bp, 14 predicted proteins | sample TergutLab28metaG_FD_89700 | JGI IMG/M metagenome (GOLD analysis project Ga0123352, IMG submission 89700) | Labiotermes labralis P1 segment gut microbial communities from Petit-Saut dam, French Guiana - Lab288 P1 | ecosystem: Host-associated > Arthropoda: Insects > Digestive system > Gut ... | reverse complement strand
TGAGTGGACCCCGTTCCAGACCCACTACTACTCAGAAAATCTGGTAGCGCCGGGGATCGAACCCGGGACCTCTGTATCTGTAGCCAGAAACTCTGACCACTAGACCACAGAGGCGGTCTACCCGGTATGCACTACTCTTTCCTATATCTTCCAACACGCCTCGTCTATTTATTCTTCCCGATTTGATCACGTGGGGTACAGAGCATGGAGCTCTTCTTTATGCATTCTGCACCACCCCTTATTACCTCGTCTCTCGATATCTTTATGGTGGCCGTTTGATTTCTCATGGTTGTTCCCAAATACTTTAAATTGCGTCACTTCAAAATGATTTCCTAACTCTAAGCTGCAAAGCTTTCCTGTGTTCTGATTCCTCCACATAAATATATACGTAACCTTTTGACGCCTAATGTCAACTATAGTGGTCGTACCGCATCGCTAACCTCTAAAGTTGCATTTTATATATTTATTCAACAAATATGGGTACTGAATATTTTAAACATGGTATATACTCTCCGTTTTTTTCTTCAAAATGCAGTTTGTTTCATAATTCTAATGTAGTTGGTTCCTGTACTATTCACATTTTATATACAGGTGTGCTAAAATCAAAAAAATAATTCCGGCGCCAAATGGTTAATTTTCTCTGCATTTACTTTTGGACCAATCTCATTGAAAGTGAAAAATAAAGTTTATGAAATTCGGAATGAAGTTTTATCATAAATATACCTACACATTCCTTATGAAATATTTTTTGAAGTCATGGGAATTTTTATTGAGGTTTATGTTTATGGTCATGAATCTAAGAATTCTGAAAAAGTAGGGTAATTTTAGCAACTGAGCCATTGTCAGCTCCTCGCTGACCGTAATACCTGAAAGTGGTCAGTTATGATGCTATAGTGCTACTGAAACATATCAATGATTTAATTAGAGTGGAGCGTATGTACTTGTCTAACACAACTTTATTTGATGGTACAGGTGTATAGAGTATTTACTACATAAGGTACAATTACATGTTTCGGCGCTTGACAATGGTCATCTTCAGGTTTTACATGAAATACTTAGTAAGCAGTTATACGAGACTTATATGGGTTGTATACAGTGAGGAGGTAGGAGGTGAGGTGGGCACGAGATCTCGTATGTGTCATGGAGGTTGGGTGGTGTGGGTACAGGGGGGGACTGTGCTATTCTATGTTAAGTCTAAGTTAATATAATTAGTTCTATGGTGTCATATTATGTGTGTAGTAGAATGATATGTATATAAATACTTATCTTATACATATACAACGTGCAATACTATACAATAATGTGGTTTCTAAAGTTACAGTTAGAACCACGCTCCGAATAACCGGCCGACAAAACTAAAACACAACCCACCTCTCCTACCTCCCACTGTATACAACCCATATAAGTCTCGTATAACTGCTTACTAAGTATTTCATGTACAACCTGAAGATGGCCATTGTCAAGCGCCGAAACATGTAGTTGTCCCTTATGTAGTAATATTATATATATATATATATCTACCATCAAATAAAGTTGTGTTAGACAAGTACATACGCCCCACTCTAGTTTATTGAACATAACGGGGATGACGAACCTTATGATATCAATGATTTATCTGTAAATTACAAGATTATGATTAGTATTTGAGTTAGGAAGATAAGTATTAATACACTTTGGCTGCAGAAGGTGTTTATGTGGAATAGAGTTCGAGAGTTTGCTCTTGTTGCTGTTGTATACAAATGCGCATCCCCCTTCCGTCCACAAAGATCCAAGCCCCTAATGGTTAAGTGCTTAATGCAACAAAATATTTTCTATAGCAAGCTTCGGGGCCCTTGCGAGCATGCCTTTTCATAAACAGTTTTTGCTGTTGTCGGCAAACATCAAACCCTGATCTTTGAGTAAGGAACTTGTCGAAATATTTTGCTGTAGTCTTGACCCAAAACATGGTATTGCTGACAGGCCGTTCCGCTATAAAGCCATTAGGTCGACAGTTGCAGGCAGCAAAACTACCCAAGTTTGATTTACAGTTGAGGGATCGCTCTATTTGTTGCTACCGTAAATGTTCGGAGGGAAGAGGAAGGTAAATGTTGAGTTCTTCCCATGGCCATTTTACCTGCCTTTGTGAATGCTTACAAAAACGGCCTAGACAGGATAAACTCATCAAAGAGAGTGACAGAGGCCTTGTGCAGTCCAACATGCATATTTACGCTTAAATATATACTATACACATGACTGACAGTTATGACAACGGACAAACCCAGCCTTCTATGATGCTCCAAGACTTGTAACATGAAATGTTCTACACGGACAATCTGTTACAAAGTGACTGGTACTTGACTTTGCTCGGCGGATAGTCCACGACCTAAACTTTCCGAAGAACATTGTCCTTAGTGTCACGCGGCCTTCAATACATGGAATTTGCTGTCAAGATTAAGTCCTGTAGAAGACTGGACTTTACCAATCCTATGACAAAATTATGCGTGCCATATGCAGGATAAACAAAACTGCAAGCCGGAGTCACTTTTAAAGTGGCGGTAATGCAGCATGTACAGCGTGGTGTCGGGCCCTTTGTACAAGTTTTCTTATCCTTAAAACGCTACACAATTTTACATTGCTGCCACTGCCAATTCCAGAAAAGGGGTTACTGAACGACTCTACGATTCCTTCACCCTGAAGATGGTAACTACAAATTTTGGCGAAATTTCGTAAATTATAATCAACTAAGCAGTCTAATACACAACGCCGATTCACACGTTTTGTAGAGATGATAGGATATGATAAATATATCATGCATCACGTGCTTATTTAAGCTACTGTCATTGTCTCGGACTTAAGCGAAAATGTCAGTATGAAAACACGAACGGGCGGTATCAACAGCTGCGACTATAGTACTGCCCAAAATAAACGTACGGTTTTTTATGGAGATGGGCGCACGCTCGGCTATTTAATCGCGGCGACGAAAAAGTCGCAGCATATTTCATTGAATGGCGCCACGATTGTCGCTTGACGACTGTTTGTACAAACGAAACACAAAAAAAAAAAAAAATATGAGCGCCACTCTCGGCCAACAATCGCTCCATTCTCACCCAATACAATAAAATTCCTTCGTTTGTGATAGTGCCGTCATGCGCAAATAAACTGGCGGTAATTTTACCTAACAGTGTTTCTCCTAGGAACTGTAAAAGACCGCACGTATAACGGCTGATATTTTTGTCTGATATGAACCCAATTTGAATTTTCTCAAGAGAATTGCAATAAAGTTTCTCAGTATAAAATATCGCCCAAGTCTGTGCACTGGGAAAAGAGATTTTTTCCCCCTTCGGACGGGAAAACTGACAGATAGACATGACGAATAATCTTGATATAAATTATCCCATTTGGTGTATCACATCACTAATGTATATGTTTACTCAATTATTTTTCACATACCAAAAGGTGTTTGTAAACATTTTTCTGGCGACTAGTTTCGGTTCTAAGATCGAGTCATCATCAGGCCACTGAACAAGAACAGCATAAATAGAAACATGTAATACTAAGCCAGAAACATTACGAGATTTCTATAACGCAAGCTAAAATAGAAAAATTTTTCTTTACAAATAATTAATGCCAAAAGTGCAATATTCTTATTCTAATACTACCCAGTACTCACGAATCTGAATTTCTTATTTTTCTGAAAATAAGATTTGGAACATCCAATAATAATGCTCTAGCTTACTGAAGGCTACTGTACAAAACATATCTGTATTATATACACGTCTGTAGTAATCTGCACATCTAACATCTACATACCGAAATGCCGACACATCGGATGGTGCCGGTAGCATAACACGCAAGTTTCTATACCGATTTTATACATATTTTCAACCCTTTAAAATTGATACTTCACTTACACTTGCTTTTTAATAACTATTGCATTCGGTAAACTTTTAATGCAATTTTTAACAATTTGCTTAGACTTCACGCACAGATAAACTTAACGTGTTTTACTTACCTTAAGGGTATATCTTTTGATGCGAAGAGGAAAATCTGCATACCAATGATGCACAAAATTTATATTTTATATTTGCAGTTCCGCGCATCCTAATTCTAGGTTGAAGAAATCCGACAAGACGTAACTGTATGCAGATATTTATTTACTGCTAAATTACTGTACATGTTTCGGGCGTCCATCGCACCCATCATCAGGAGTACATAAAACTGCAGTTGCAGCCCCTGGTACAAATCATGCTATCTGGGAAGCAAGCTTCCCAGATAGCATGATTTGTACCAGAGGCTGCAACTACAGTAAATAAATATCTGCATACAGTTACATCTTGTCGGATTTCTTCAATTTAAGTTCATATTTTTACTGATCTTATGTAATGGCTTGATTATGGCTCGATCTTAGAGCCGCAACTACATTTATAAATGGCTTCCTATTTGTGTGTGATTGAAAATTCAATCAAAACACCAATCTGAGACACGACGAAGCTAAAACTAGCGTTTGTCGCGACTCTGACTGTACCTAAAGCATTTAATGGTCACATCCTATAGTGAATTTGTAGGGACTACGACTTTCTTTTCAGTTATTTTGATTTCTTAGCGATGTGCACAACATTGTTTTTTTCTATGTTTTTTCGTCACTGCACTAACCAAGCACACACACTAGTGACATATTCTCGTACTCCACATTTCTGTTTTTCGTCACCGCACTAACCAAGCACACACACTAGTGACATATTCTCGTACTCCACATTTCTGTTTTTCGTCACTGCACTAACCAAGCACACACACTAGTGACATATTCTCGTACTCTACATTTCTGTTTTTCGTCACTGCAGTAACCAAGCACAACACTAGTGTCATATTCTCGTACTCAACATTTCTGTTTTTCGTCACTGCAGTAACCAAGCACACACACAACAGTGTCATATTCTCGCATTCCACCATACAACTGAATCAGAGTCCACGTTAAAAATCACCAGCGTGTTAAATCGATGTCACTATTGTCACTGAGATAAAAAAGCCTTTCGCAGGCGCCAAGCTTAAGGATTTGTCGCGGTCAGACCTAGAGAAACCTTTCTTAACCTGTGATCCTCAAACCCCCGACGGGTGTGTGCATATCTTTTAGGGAATCCGTCACATGGGAAGGAAAAAAAATTACAAATCTAACTGCATTGCGGCTTTACGTTTTGTAAAGAACGTAGGGAACAAAGCGAGTTATGGCCTCTATGCTCCAACACTGTTTGTTAACTTCAATAAATCTTATAAACTACGTTTTGTTTAGCCTTTAAAGGGAAAACAGAACAGATGTGCAACCGCAATGAAATGTCGTTTTTTTAAATAAATTTTATTTAAAATTGTCTGTCTTAAAAAAAATTATTTATTATCTTGTTACTGATTTGATAGATTAATAAAGAAGCAAGTATATTACCATATTATATATATTTTTTTATTTCTTAACATTTTGAGAAGTGTGTTTGAGCATAATTGGTTTCTTTGTAATATTGTCTCTAGATTGTAATACACAGATATAAATTCTATGCCTATGTCTTTTATTTTATGCACTTAAATATATTTTTCTGAGGATGGATCCGTACAAGTTTAACCAGACTCTCAAAGGAGTCAATGTCTTAAAAGTTCTAAAGAAAAACATCAGATCTCCTCTGAGGACAACAGCCATGGTGAATAAGATTGGAAATTTGCAACTCTCAAGTGTATATCTACAACGTTACTGATATTTTAATATTTTTCTTTTCTTTCTTAATAATGATAATAATAACAATCGGCTTTAGCTACTTTCGGATTATCTTTTGGGTTTATTTTAATCTTTTACATTTATTACTTGTTAGAATGTGTAAACAACTGTTCTTTTCTTAATATATATAATCCTACCGTTTGTCAGATATTTTAGTGTTCAAAGCACGAACTAGCAGGTATGCGTGTCACAAATATTAGTGGGAGTGTTGTATAAAATTTACATTAGTCAAAAAATGAGAAGAGAAACAACGCCTTGGGAATTGTAATTACACGTGGCAAAGAAAACGTTAAATGGTTTCTAAATAGAAGAATATTCTCGGGATCTGCGCTCTTCCTTTTACCTAACGTAGACGTTAGTAACTCACCGACGTTTCGGGAGGACCTGTCTGTCCCATCTTCAAGGGCCTACCCTTTACCATTGAAAAGAGACCTGTAGGTGAGTCCGAAAATTCGATAAGAAACCATTCTAGGCTGCATACAATTTCAAAAGAGCGTAGATCTGATTTACATCAAGGCAGAAGCCAGATTATACTCGTATTCAGGGGGCATCAAGTAGTACATCCCGGCAGGATGTGATGATCACCTCCATCTTGTGCCAAGTGTAAGAACGACTGGAATTACATACCAAAGATGCCAAATACACTGAGGCAAATTTTCATTCATTAGACAAATAGAGTGTGCCTCATTGGAAGAGCCACTAAGATCACGACCGGGTTCAGTGACAGACTCTTGTGAATGTGGTAATAAAGTTCAGATTTTCTAAAAGGAGAGGAATTTCTCGGGCAGCTGAGAGACAGTCAACTTATCCGCGGAACCCACCCTTCTAGCTCCTCATTAAGAAAAGAACGAGACACACTCTTACAGCATTTCATTGGCTCCGAATCCATTAGGATTCTGCCTAAGGATACCTGCAGCATTATGAATTCCATAGTCTACTTATGAATCGCAATTTCCACACCAAACACAAACCGAAAAATTTGGATTAAAGAGTAAGGATTTTTGGCTTTTATTTGGTGAAGCAATTCGTATTTTATTCTGTTCCTTCAGGCAATTGCTATGTTATTGCTTTAAATTAGTCCACATCTTCTTCGTTAGAAGTCTTTGCAGGTCGCAGGTCTCTATAATCCAATCAACACAACTTACAGGGAACGAAAACGTCCTTAAAGAATCTACAACCTTTAATAAGGTAATTATGTTAAGATAGCCAAGCCAAGCCAATGTGTTAACTTGGGGCAGAGACTTGCGCTTCGCGCAAGTCGATGTCCACCTCTCTGTTAGTCATTCCTGCGTTTGACAGCATTGCTGGGCTCAGTAACAGACACCTAAACTCTAACAGGGGAAGTCAGACTGAGGGCCTTGACTCATTGTGCCAAAGACTAGGGCCTAGGTTGCCCTGGACTAATTATGGGAGAGATAAGCTTTCGTTCGTTGGCTGTCTGGATTCCGAGCCCAGACTGGCTCTGTCGCATATTGAAGTTATGCGACGTTTGTCAGGCGCTTAGGTGAAGCCGCCGCGCCTGGTGGAGGTAAATGCGGCCCTTACTCACGACTTTGCATCGAATAACCTAGCATTTGCCTTACAACTGAGGAAAATCGCGGAAAACCTCAGTCAGGTTAACCGAATGACAATCGGCTGTTCAGCACCGAACGCGATTCGTTTTGTCGACTTAGTCATCGAGGGCGATGGCCTCGACTGGCCTGCTGTCCCCTGCCGCCCTTGGTCTCGCGTCAGGCGACGGTGCTCCTAGAGACATTAATGGCGATTCACTATTCACTCAACCACCGATGAAGGTCGTTGAGGTATGACCCCCGGTAGATGGCAAGCAGCGTCGGCTTGCGGGACGTGGCTATTATGGCCGTGTCGTCCGCGTAGATGGCCAACTCGACGTGGTGCGTGTGTGGGGGAATGTCGTTGACATACAGTCTGAACAGAACAAGGGAGATCAATCCACCCTGAGCCACCCCAGGTCGCATGCCTCGACGAGATGACGTAGCCGTCTGGAAGGATGCTTCGGACGTCCGATCCCTGAGGTAGGATAAAATTTATGGACTTTGTAAGACGGGAAGTTAAGGAGCGTTATCTTGTAGATGAGGTCATCGATCCAGACGGTATCGAAGGCTTTGGCCACGTCGAGGAAAACTGCGCCGGTGAGCCAATTTTCGCCGAAATTCCTGGTTATTCTTTCAACGAGGCGGGTCAGCTACAAGGACGTGCTATGTCTGGGTCTGAACCCAAACTGCTTGTCTCGCAGCAGTCCGCGTTCGTTTACTAAAAGTAAGATCCCAGCTAGTAGGATCTTTACCATTCGTGTCCAAGAGACTAATGGGGAAATATGAAGAGGGCAGCGCTGGATCCTTCCCCGGTTTAAGGATAGAGATCAATGGAGCGTGCTTCCAAGTTTGAGGAAAGTGATGGGTGCGGAGAACTGCGTTGAAGATACGGGCGAGGAGGGAAATCGCTCGCTTGGGAATGTGCTTCACTGCCCTGTTCGGTATACCGTTCGGGCCCGGATCCTTGCTGACCTTGACACTTCTGATGACTTCGTGAACCTCGTCAGGTTGATTAATTGGGGTTCGCTGTTAGGGCTTAAGAAGTAGGACCTCAGCGCCACGTCAACCGTCTCTATAACTGCCGGGACTGAAGGATCGGTCACCGGCTGAAACTGAGCCTCCAAATTGTGTGCAAGGACTTCGGCTTACTCAGAGTATGAGAGAGCGATTCCCCTTGGGGTGACCAGGGAGGGGGGGAATGGAGTAGATACTCTCATCACTCGCTTAGTCATCCTCCACAGCGATTGGTCTTCAGGATCGAGGGATTCGAATGTAGTGCTCCACTGGTCTTATCTCCACTCGTTCAGCCGGCGGGTCACCGACATCTGCAGGCGGTTGACGTCGCCTTTCAGAGGGGGGTCCCGGGTGAAGCGCCACTGCCTCCGCAGGCGGGTTTTCAGGCTATCTCATCCTGAATGCCGGTCGTCATCCGAGGCCGTGGGTCGTCACGCGGGCGACGCTTGGGATTTGACGTTGCCAGAGCCTTCAGAACGGCGCCGGAGAAGTTCTGTACTCATGCGTCGATTGCCATCTCGTTGCCCAATTCCGGATAGAACGGAATTAGTTCGTTCATGTGAGTTTGGAAGTTGGCTCAGTCAGTGCTCCTGTGTCAGGGAGATCCGGTGGGAGGTGAAAGGATGAGCGACACGAAGTGTCAATGAGAACCGGGAGGTAGTCCGAGCTTAGTGCAGAGCACGAAGTCAGAAATATAGGGAATGGGAGTATCTTGGTTAACACGATGTCCAGGACATCGGGAGTAACCGAGGGGTTGTATTGGTTGGTGGTTGGGCAGTCCGGTACATGGATCAGACAGGAGTTCTCGTCGGCATAATCACGTAGGAATTTTCCACGTCTCCGTTTCAGCCGCGAGTTACAATCCACGTGTTTGGCGGTGAGGTTTCCAGCCATGAAGACCAGCAATCCCTCGTCGAAACAGGCGGTAAGGTCCGCTCCGATCAGTGGGCAGGAAGGCAAAGGTTACGTCGCAAGGATTAACACCGGTTTGCCGGCCAATGTGACTTGGACGTCAGTAGCATTTCCTCAGCCAGCGCGGTGATAATGCTGGCTGAGAAAATGCCTAAATTCAACCTTCCTGCCGCACACTCCGTCCGCATTCCAGCAGGCGAGACGCAGGGCTTTACCCCGCTCAGTCCTCCTAGGGCTTGCTGCCATATTCGGCTACAAAAAGATAGACGGTCATCAGGAGAGCGCGAAGGCGAGCTGCCTCTGTAGTGAGGGAAGACATGGACTTAAGGAGCCGACGAGTAAGCTCCACACATGCATGGAGAGGAAGGTGCTCGAGGAAATCGGAGATTTCCTCGAGTGGGGAGGCTGGTTGTTGTGGGTGTGGCGGCCGCGGTTTTGACACTCGCGGCTGCTTTCTTCTTAGACTTCCCAGAAGCCCGTTTAGAGGCTGCTGTGGATTTGAGCTCAGGTTTTTTTTAGGCCTGGCCTTCTCCCTGGTGGCGGTCAGAATAGGCTTCTCGGGCGCCTCCCTGGCTGGCTGAGAGGGGGATTAGGACGCGGGTTGCTGGGAGATGTCGTGGTAGCCTTGACGACACGCCCTCCTCGGACGTCATGTTTTCACTCCTCGCCCAGGTCCATCCGATCAGCAGAGGGAACGGCCCGCTGAGCTTCAGGAGCGGCGGGTTTGCCTGTGGCGACGCTCTATCGGCTGCGTTCGGGCGCTTGCTTTGCAGGAGCCGCCTTCGCTTCCTTCCACTTCAAACAGACACGGTATTTCGCTGTGTGGTTTCCCCCGCAGCCACAGCACTGAGGCTGTTCCCACGGGTTAGAGCATCCACCGGAGTAGTGGAAGCCCCCACAAGTGACGCACCGGGGTGCATATCAGCAGTTGAGCTGCGTGTGGCCGCAGCGATGGCAGCGCTTGCATTGCATCGGGCCTTTTGGGGGCATATACGTCTCTACCGACACTCGCAAGCCGCACAGTTCGGTGAACGATCGCACTTTTGACACCTCAGACCCTCGTGCCGCTGACACAATGAATTTTGGGGTGGAGGGCTGTCCTTGGCGGGGTCCGGATCGCAGCTGCGTGACTCCCTGAACACGGATTTTCAGGGATTCCAGCTCCTCTCTGACGACGCTTTCAGGCAAACCCCATACCCAGGTTCTACACCAGAAGTCGCGCACAGCGGTCCTCTGGGAGCGTGAAGGTGTGGAAATTCACACCGTCTTCCCCATCAAGGGACCGCAGCGCACTGACCGCGACCCTGAACCTGTTGGCAGTTGATGGGACGACCATCAACTTCTCGCCCTTTAGTTGGGCTATCAGACCGCTAGGACACGATGCCCGCAACCAGGCCAAGAAGGAGCGGGTGTCAGTAACACCTGAAATAAGAATGGGCGTCTTGTTAGTAAGCTGTCCTGCTGGTAGGCAGACGTTGGCCACTTGGGCGTTTGAAGTGGTGCCATCTGGCATGCCGCTCAGAGGCCCGGGCATGTCGCTAGACATGTGACTATTTGTTGTCTCCACTGAGATACCGGGTTCGGATGGGTCCGAATCCATGTCTGTGGGCTTGAGCGGCCCACTTGGCTGAGACGGGGCGACGGGCCCGGCCAATACAGCCGCGTAGGTTCCTCCTCCCCCGGATGGTCCTGGTTGCCGGCATATCCTTGTTAGCCCCTGAATGTTGAGTTCACGGGCAGAGGCACGGACCCAGCACCAGGTGCTGGACGCCTGTTGGCGGGCTCCATAGGTTCGCCCGAGCTTGCTAGCTCGTTGGCTTTTCGCTTGCCCGCGAGCTGTTGGGATGCTCTGGTCCCGCTTCCCGATGTGGTGCTGCGTTTCCCAGCAGGCACGGCTGGCTTCTTCTTCCTCCGGGCCATAGCCAGCCTCAGCTCCTTAATAAGGGCCGGCGACATCTGAGAAGTAGAAATAGTCTTAATAAAATCTAACTCGTCCTGCCTCAGCATGACGCTTCGGCAGGGACACTCCGAAAATTCCTACTGCCACTCCTCTGGTGTGGTTCTGCTGTAGTCTAAGTGCAGAAACCAGCGCAGTCAATAGCCTGTTTGACCAGTTAAACCAGGCAGGTAGGTGTCTCGATCCTCTCTCCCAGCCGGTCACCACCAGACTCACTCACGCCTCGAATCACCACCGACCAACTCAACCATTTTGAGACATTTCTGTCCCAAAGCAAATATAAATTTGAGGGGCCCTTCCTGCATGTATTTGTAAACAGACCGTGCAGACAGAGCAATGTAAGAATTTGTATAAGAAACGTATATGACAGGAAACCTGAAATGCAGCCAGCCTTTCGCCACGACTCTCCCCCCGAGTAGTTGTGACCTTATGGAGCAGGACAGAGTGTTATATGCGTAAACTATCTGTGGCCTAGATGGGTAACTATGCTGTAAGGAGTGTGTAGAAATTCGTCTACACGCACGAAGTTTCGGGAGTGAACTGCACTTACATGCTTCTTCCGTTAAATATCTTACAACACTTTAATCATGGTCTGCCATGCGTAAATAAACTTTTCAGCAGTACGCAAACTTCAGAGTCTATAGAGGCCTAATTTTAGGAACTTACTGTCATGCTTATCTGAAACATGAGCACACCGCTAAGTCTTAATCGTCTTGTAGATGGCGGTGCTTCCTGCGTGAGTACGAAAGTAAATAAATAAATAAATAAAAGGTGAGAGAAAGAGAGAGATGAGGAAAATGGCGGAACTGGACTCTGTAGTCTTGTTCTTAAGCAACGATATGGTCACGCAAAGCGATGTCTGAATTGCTAACATGACCAACAGAACCTCACAGAATCTCATTTGAAGTGTAACATATTATGCCATAACATAATAAAAAATTCTGAAAAACTGCTTAAATAATTTTGTCTGTACGATGGGTTTCTGTTTAATTATTTCACCTCTCTGCAGCTCGTCAAATCAAATCGAAACATCCAAACTTAACTGTTTCCTCCCTCCTGCGTAACAAGACATAAAACTGCGCGCTTCATAAGCTGTATGTACTAAGGGCTGAATTTATATAAAAAAAAACAAACTTTGCTCTGCAATTACATAAATCAGTTTGCACTGCATCTTTAAAATGTAAAGCAAAGTATAGGCCTATATTTAACGCAAAATAAAACTGCGATGCTTTACATCCTATAAACAATTTGTCTAGGTAGAAGTAGGCGAATTTACCGACGTGTCAAAAAGCAAAGTTACATAATAAGACTGTTTAATACGTACAGTATAGTGGGTTGAAGAGGGATAACATTGGAATATGTTCCTCACAATCACTGCACAGTAGGTGAGAATTTACGTGGAGGAATTTTTGTTGTTTGGTTGCAAAACATGGCTGCCATAACTACATCATATATGTTCACAGTTCAAGAAATGTAAGGAAGGAAATTTTGTCACTTATTCAGTTCACGGCCGAGTGCCCAGGAATGCCAGTGAACTCTGAGTTGTAGTTGAGCTGTTTGTCCTGGGTATTATTCATGTATAAGAAATATGAATAATGTGGTACTCCGTAAGAAGCATAGGAAACAGTTACAGTACGTGGGTCTTACGAATATTGGACCGTGCATCATTGTGATAGTTGAAGAATAAGATCCCGACTTGATGTCACTATTTATTAAGTTTTATTTCACGTCTTCTATGCTCAACATGTTTCGGACATTAATACATCCATCATCAGGAGCCTGCGACTTTTCTATTGTATCACCACATTGGTCGTGTGTTCTTGTTTAGATATGTGCTGGAGTTTCGGTGTGGCTGAAGCCTGCTACACGGATACCACCCCAACCCAACCACACCGAAACTCCAACACACATCGAAACAAGAACACACGACCAATGTGGTGATACAATAGAAAAGTCGCAGGCTCCTGATGATGGATGTATTAATGTCCGAAACATGTTGAG
>Ga0123352_10013036_pt1 | contig 13175 bp, 8 predicted proteins | sample TergutLab28metaG_FD_89700 | JGI IMG/M metagenome (GOLD analysis project Ga0123352, IMG submission 89700) | Labiotermes labralis P1 segment gut microbial communities from Petit-Saut dam, French Guiana - Lab288 P1 | ecosystem: Host-associated > Arthropoda: Insects > Digestive system > Gut ... | reverse complement strand
GCAAGTGCACTGTTCCCATGACATGGCAAGCAAACACAAGGGAAAAATGTCAGTCAGTTCTACCAGTCATGGGAACACAGCTTTAGACTACTTTACAGACAACCCTACAACTGTAACCGTGCTGACACGAATAAACCATTAGATTCACTTCCACATTTACTTAAGTGTGTTACAAGCCACTGACCACACATCTGCTTATCCTCATCCTCAACTGACGGCAAGGCCACATGGCAGGCTAGCTGATGCAACTATAAGCTTGGTCATGCATGCCAAGGGTGTGTTCCTGAAGGTCACAAACTAATACTTGACCACAGTTGCAACACACATCCTTTCCAATTTACTGTCTTGTCATCCTATCATTCAGTTCCAATAATCTGAGCTATAGAAAGCACAGTTAAATTTATCACAAATAAATAAGAAACAAATGGTATGTTACCAACCAAATGTGATTTATGTCACTGCAAATGGAAGAATGTGAAAGAACCTTACAAACTAAGGCCATAAAAATTGCAGACTATCTTACAAATGAAGTGGTCAAATATTATTTTAACAGAGATAACAACATGCAAGAATCTGGCTTACCAAGCCACAGGATGGCTTCATTGACATTAAATGGATACTGCATATCTCCATCCACTAGTCCAGGTGTATCAACAAATGTCACCAAACTAAACTTCTTCTGCTTTGAAGTCGAAATTTCAGTGGAGAGGAAGTCCACCACACCTGCATAAACAGAGTGTTCAGAAACTGTTCAGTTTATCACCACTATGTAACTCTTCAATTGGGTGAGTGGCACTGCCCCGATGTTACCCTTCACTAGGCAGCTAGCATGGTCCAATTTTACGCAAGATGCCCAGTGATGAGCCACACCGTGACAGAGCTGCAACCTCTACAGAGTGGCACAGCAAAACTGATGTGATACATCTTATACATTGCAACCCCTCCCACAGGAAAAGCCAAGATTACTGTAAACAACAGGAAACAGGAAAAGGGAGGGGAATTCCACCCCTCCACTTCCAAAGACAAAACGGCAACCAGGAAAATGTGTTCCAACAAGTGTCCAGAAATCAAAGGCAAACACAGTGAAAGGCAACTGTAATTCACCAGTAAGAAAAATATAATTGTGGAACACAGAAAATAGTACATTAGTCTATTAAGGATATTACATAATAAAAAGCTTCATAACTTACATAGCTCCAGTATTGTTAGTGTCATAACACTTAACCACACCAGATGGGCTGGACATGTAGTTTACATTAGAGGGAGACAAGATGTGCACAAAGAATTTTGGTGTGGAAGTTATTCAGAAAGCAATCACTAAGAAGACCAAGAACCTGATGGTGGGACAACAGGATGGAATAGGGGAGATATGTTGTATGGATCAGCAGCAGATGGAAATAACCAAGAATCATGTCCACAGGCAGGCGTCAGCACTAGCAATGGTACATGAGGAAAAAGTTTCGGAATATCTCGATATTAATTCCAGTCCATCCAAATTCACCATCTATAACAATACTTATCTTCTGAAAGATATAAAAAAATTCAACACTTTGTATTGCTCTTATGATTTTGGGTAATATTCTGTAGGAGTTTGGATATCATAGCCGCTATAGTGACTAGGCCAAGATGGGCGATCTGGGGTTCGAATCCCAGCAGGGCGAAGACATCTCTTTACAAACCGTCCAGACTGGCTCTGAGACCCATCCAGTCTCCTATTCAATAGGTAATGAGTCTCTTTCCTTGCGGTAAAGTGGCCGAGGTATAAAGTTCACCACTCACCTCCATCTAGTGCCAAGGTCATGAATCAGTGGAGCCATACCTCTACATTCCCTATGTGCCTCCGTGACGTGTATAGGGGGAACTTTATTTTAGCAGTATTCTCGTGGGCTAGGTCTACAGCAGGGATTAGCACCATTTGGCATAAAATACAACATAAATGAACACTGTGTTTCATGTTCATGATGTCTATCAAGTCAAGACTGTCATTTAAAATACTCACTTCTCAAATCAGTCTAGTTCTGTTTTGGGTTATGGTGTGCTAAATGTTAAGTATGTGTGATGCAGATCTGGCATTATTAGTTCAGCAAGCTACCACAAATTCCAAACAGAATGGTAGGTTTCTAATTAAAAGCAGGAAGAAATTTGTGGGGAGCAAGGGGTTACAATGTTTCATAAGTCACAGATACAATTTAATAAAATGTTTCAGATATGAATTTGCTTCATTCTTGAGTTATCTGACAATGGCAGTCCACAAATTTTAAAAAAATCTAGGAGCAACCTCAAGATTCTAGGCACCAGAACAGTGACATGAGATAAGTTCCATACTGAGGACCCTCAAATATAATGTACCACCATACCAAACTCAGTCACCCGCATGACCTAGCACCTTGTATCTGTGCACTCCTCTTGGTAACATTAAACCAGCAGCACAAAAATCCCACACATCAGAGAGCCCCCATACCTAAATTTTGTACAGTGGCATCTAAAATTTGTGGGTCAGTAGTATTGAACTTGCCTCATGTCACCTTTCAGGCACCTACAATTTTTAAGTGGCTTCCAGATTTAAAAAAAAAAATCTATACATCTCTACAGCAAACCAAATACAAAAGTTACTTAGAATAGAATGGTAGGAAAGGTGACATGGATCTGACGGGACAGGAAGCAGTCACAGCATATACAGTTTATCACAACATAAACTTCTAGAAGTATAATTTAAAAAAACTGAAAATCGTGGTCTGGTGCTTTTCAATATGTCCTGTCAAAGCGGTCTCCAATTACAATTTCACCTGTTTGTCATATCTTTAATATAGACCATGACCATTTTGCTCCACACCCTTTACAGCTCATTATTCATAATATACACACAGTAATATTCATGTAACATAATGATCACACATGTGTTTTCTTAAAACAATCTGCCAAAGAACAGAGAAGATAAAAATAAAAGTCAACATTGGCTTTAAAAAGAGTGTCCGCTCACTGGAAAGTATGCATATACCCTCTTGTTTGTATAAAATTACGGCCTGAAATTTAGTTTTATTGGTAACTATAATTTATATTTGATCCTTCAATGTGAAACATGGGTACTAAAAACACCTGACCATATGCTTCAGTTTGAGCGTCCATGTAGGTACATGCATACAGGAAGCTTCAGTATCCTGGAAACATGTGGCAGCTGTGATAAGCAACAGGAAGTCACAATGTCACGTGGCTAAACCACACTCTGACCACCCTAGTTGACTGCTTCTCTGACACAGAAAAATCCCAAACCCGGACTCATACACTCATATCACTACTAAATTTGTACTGTTTGATTCTGTTGCTTACATATAAAGAACTATTTCTTGGATCAACATCAGTTTTGTCTGTAAGCTACATGCTAACATATACCAGTATGTCAAATTAGGGATCCTCACATTTTTAAACTCAACATTATACAGTCGTAGTCAGCCTCATGTCCCAACCACCTTATTTCCAAAAGCTGTTAGCATTGACTGGATATGAAACTAGGTGAGTTCCAGATCTGGTCTGGATACGATGGTGAAATGAAAAATCCCCATTCCTGCTGAGAATGAAACCCCAGTCATCCACCTCATTGTCGGTCACAGAGTGGGCTCCAGAATCTGTCCGCATATGATGGAAAAGTGAAAACTTCCTGTCCCTGCTGGGAATCAAACCCCTGTCACCCATGTCGTAGACAGTTATTGGCTGAACTCCAGAACCTGTCTGCATATGATGGTGAAAGGAAAAATTCCTGTCCCTGCTGGGAATCAAACCCTTGTCACCCATGTCATAGCCAGTTATTGGCTGAACTCCAGAACCTGTCTGCATATGATGGTGAAAGGAAAAATTCCTGTCCCTGCTGGGAATCAGACCCCACTCATTCACCTCATAGCCACTCACTGGCTGGGCCCCAGAATCGGTCTGCATGTGATGAAGTGAAAGATACCTGTTCCTGCTTGTTTCTTTGTTTAGTGATTCTTGGTATGCCCCAACAACTACACAAATTCATGACACATAACGGACACTGATTCTGAATGACAAATTGGGAAGGCAGTAATTATGACCCATTTTAAAACAATGTCAACATTCTCATGGAGAAAATGAGGAAAATTACATGAAATAACATCCACTTCTATACAGGATTCAAAATGACTGCATCCCAAATGAGAATGATGTACATAAACATGTACCAACACTTGATTTCAAACTTTCGCCATGTTCTGAATATAGTGTGTTTTCTTTTGGGTAATTCTCCGGCGTCTCAATTTTATATGCCGACGTTTCGGAACACTCTATCTGTTCCTTCTTCATAGGCAGGTGGATGAAGAGTGACTGGGGGACAGAAAAGCTGGGGTATTTATACAGGAAGGTTTTGAATGGAAATTTTGCAGAGCCAATTGCAGGAGGGTGGCAGATAGGGGGCGGCTCGGAGGTAGAACAGGTTGTGGAGGGTTGAGGTATATAAGGCGCGTGTCAGGGAGAGGTCCAACTGTTGTGTAGTAGGTGGCTGTCTCCTTTCCATATATCCAGCTACCTGCCACCAGTCAAGGATGCACTAGGATTAAGAACACCGGGCATATACAGGATCCCTTGTGAATGCGGCAAGGTTTATACTGGACAGAGAGGTTGGTCCATCCACCTCCGAATTAAATAGCACGATAGACATATAAGACTGGCTCAACCTGACAAATCAGCAGTAGCTGAACGCAGCTTCAACCATGACCACATCATCAGACTACAAGACACTAAACTGCTTTCTGCAAAAATCAGATACATGGATCATCTCAACAGGGAAGCAATTGTAATTTAAATGCATCCACACAACATAAACAGAGAAGATGGCCTGACCCTAAGCAAATCCTGGAAACCACTTTTACATAAAATCAAGGAAAGGAGACAGCCACCTACTACACAACAGTTGGACCTTGCCCTGACACGCGCCTTATATACCTCACCCCTCCACAACTTGTTCTACCTCCGAACTGCCCCCTATCTGCCACCCTCCTGCAATTGGCTCTGCAAAATTTCCATTAAAAACCTTCCTGTATAAATACCCCAGCTTTTCTGTCCCCCAGTCACTCTTCATCCACCTGCCTATGAAGATGGAACAGATAGAGTGTTCTGAAACGTCGGCATATAAAATTGAGACGCCGGCGAATTACCCAAAAGAAAACACACTATACGTACCAATACAAAAAACCACTTGGTAAATAAGAAAATGAGTAACAGAAGAATGAGAATTTATATGAGCAAATGAGATAAGGCCAGAAGAACACAACTTGGCTATCAACACAGCACTGTGGTGCACCAGTCATGTTTCAAAATGGAAAAGGAACAACAATAAAACTTAATTTTGCTTCACTTGTTTACTACACTGTGTTTATATTGTTACCATTCCTGCAAAAAAATAGTTCAAGGAGCTCAACGTCATCATTAACTTTCCTTAGACACCATAATAAAAGTTACATACTTCTCAGAATCTAGTTCCATACCAAACAACAAATCCTACAGTCAGTGCATCAAGTTGCCAACAGTGGCAAGGTGTTCATACAGAGTTTCACAAAAATGAATAATATTGATGTTTGCAGCTGACATTGGGGGATGAACAGACATTGCAGGTCACTGATAGGGTTCCTCTGAAAGCATAAGACTGCAAAGGATGTGAACCATGACACAGTACGCACATATGTCATATCACTGAAGCCCATAAAAAAGTATGGCTTTTACTACCACAATTTTCATGCAACTCACAAATGCCTAACATTATGTTCTACCCCTTTACACTAAATTTCACCCAAACCAGACAATGTCACCAGTGTGGATAGAAATGCATTGATTTTCACGAAATTCACAGTCCCTCAACTAAGTTTTGAGAACATCTCCCAGACAGAACTGCATGCAAATCAGATTAAAAATATAGGAAATAGGTCAATACACCTTTAGCTAAAGTATGCTTTTCAATGTACCAATTTTCACAAAACTAGTGAGTGTTCAATACCATTCAATGAAGATGTCTTACATAAAATTTTGTCCAAATAAAAAAAAAAAAAATATATATATATATATACACATAAATATATGTATAAAACACAATCCAAATTTCATTGCTGTCATCAAATTTTTCACAAAATTATTTTTGTCCAAAACTAATGGCAGATATGAAGAATATGGGGAGATGAGTTACAGGCACAAGAAACACAAAAATTAAATCAAAATTACAAAAATTTATTACTTACAGCAACCACATCATTCATAAATCACAATGGTTAAAGATGAACTTACCATCAATCTTCTGCAGTGGTTTGAAGTGTGGATACAAGTGAAGTGTTGCATTACCCTGCAACAAATGACACCAATATCTGAGAGGTAATAAATTTGAACTTCAATCAAGACCCTTGCACATCAACAAAACATAACATGTTGATTCACACTAATGATACAACAGTGTTGCAGGTAAACAAACAAGATGATGAAAGAATAAATAACTGAGGTGGCAATTAACCTAACTGAACACACTCTGTTGTGTTTATAAATTAATCCTTTTGCACCAAAATTAAGTGCATGGTTTTAAGGGATGGTGTGGAAAAATTATGATATAAAAAAACTGCCTTCACATTTGAGCAATGACAGCTACATATATCAGCTAAGAACTGTGCAAGAAAGTGCCTTAATCACCAACTTTTCGGCGACAAACTTATCATCCTTCAGTTTTCTGCGCATTCCACTGTGGGACAACTACAGTCACTGCTATGAGCCAAAAAGTTCATTGCTTTGAGTCGCCATCCAAAACAACTATACATATATTATGTAACAATAAGCTGCACATACATGTGTCAGTCAAGACAGACCATCATGATAAAAAACATATAGTTGTGAATGAAGGTGACACACCCATCACCCAATCAACTAAAGTTGTGTTGGCAGCAACAAAGACACGCATCATATACTGTGGGTTCTTTCAAAAACATCCAATCAGCATGGTGCCCAATGGCGAGGTCTTGGTGATACCCAAAGGCAGGCTTGAGAGTTTATCTTGGGCTCTAGTCTGGGTACCAGGGCAAAATTTATGACCTTTAATAGGATTCAATCCAGGGTTGTAACTGGTCTTCTTATGGGTCATAACACCCTGAGGAGACATCTCTACCTACTAGGGCTGCTTGATAGCCCCTTGTGTAGGAAGTGCGGGGTGGGAGAGGAAACCTCGGCTCACATTCTATTTGAGTGTGACGCTTTGGCCTCACTCAGACATGTGTACCTGGGCTCCTTTTTCTTGGAGCCGGAGGATATTAAGAGTTTAGGCTTGGGGGCCATCTGGAACTATAGTAAGGTTGTGGGGCTCCCATGATTCGATATGGGGCACAAAGGGCCCATCCTAATCAAGGCCTAGGTGCATCGGGGCTGAGAGGCCCCGAACCCAAATGCAAATCTATCTAGCTTTCAAAAACATCCCTTATTCAGTGTTCTTTAAAAAGCAAGGAAGATCAGCTGTAAATGTGATGTCTGCCATCCATTAGTCTATGACCTAATAGCAGTGCCTAAAGAGTTGGACAGATATTTTTAAATTTTAATGTGGCACATTTTCACTACGGAAAATTCCAATTTTTGGCAGTACTGACTATAATACAATCCACTTTATGTTAAGGACATGAATGAACTTCTTCAAGCGTATTACAAACTGCAAATCTAATTTTATTAACAAGGAGCATTTCTAATTTTTTAATTTCTATTGTTGTACCATGCATTTTGATATCTATAAAGTTCAAATGCACTCTTTATTACACTTGACAAGTTTTAAAATTTACATTAAAAATCACTTTGACTTGCTCCTACATGTTTCGGTCTACGACCATCATCAGGAAACCTTCACTAGAGCCTAGCTAAAGTTATATTTAGGTTAAGATTCGGTAAAAACTACGTCGTTATATGTTATGTGGTGGTGTGGCAGCATGCCATAGGTATGTGTACTTTCGCTGTGTTAAGTGCAAATCAACAAAGCGAACAGTGCACATACCATACCTATGACATGCTGCCACACCACCACATAACATATAACGACGTAGTTTTTACCGAATCTTAACCTAAATATAACTTTAGCTAGGCTCTAGTGAAGGCTTCCTGATGATGGTCATAGACCGAAACATGTAGGAGCGAGTCTAAGAGATTTTTAATGCAAATTTTAAAACTTTGTCAAGTGTAATAAAGAGTGCATTTGTTGGTGTATGAACTTTATAAGGAGCTTTTAATCACAATAAACTTCTAAGAATGACTTTCAGATGAGACATCCCCATTGTACAGAATCATAAAATATAGTCAAACACAACTTATTTAATATTTTATAATTAAAATATATTCTTACATTGCTTCTTTATGATTCTAACAATGATACTGGGAATTAAACCCTTTCACAGCATGATTTATAAGATGACTACAGAAATGTATGTGAGTGTGTTTGTGCTCACTACTGCCTTCTAACCCAAGTAATGGATTTTCACGATCCTCAGCTGAGACAGAATAGGCCATGAGGTCCAAACCCTGATGCTGATGATGATGATACAAAAAAATCAAGTACAATGATATATGCAAAACTGGAAAACTGCATATGGAAAGTGTGTATTGCAATGAAGTACACCATTCTCCTTCAGATCAGGGTCTTCTGGGTTGTGATGTCATATATCAATCATTACTGGTGGATACCAAAGTGTCATGAGGATCACACTGCTTCCATCTTCAAAATCAAAGTGAGTTTGGTACTATTATGGTAAGATACAGAGGGAGGATGCAAAGGAGGTCCGTAGTACACAAAGAAGTAGAAGCTTTTCTAGGACAATGGGAATAGTACACAGGAGACATGAACACCTTTTTATAGGCCACAATGTTAGTCACACAACAGACAATGAAGACAATAAAAAGATATCCTTACACAGGGCCACAGTTGAAGGTACTGGGGAAGTGAGACCCAGCCCAAAAATATTTTGATGTTTTGCTGACCGTGCATCTCAGTATATAGACACTGCACAATCTTAAGAACTATATAAACACAACTTTTTTAGATAGGTAATATAAATAGACATAATTTTTTTAACAATTTTAACAACCGGACAAACATAACCTTATAGACACAACAACTAATCAGCAATTTATACGATTTTATGACTAGGTAAACGCAGCAAACATAAATGTAAACAGACATAGTACCTTTCTAATACGTTTAATAACTGGATAAACATAACCTCTACATGACATAAAATGTTTATAGTAAGTAATACAGAGTAATCACACCCAAAAAATTCACACATAAATTTTACTACTATTTGCTCATATTTATAGAATTGTATTTTAGTAATTTTAGACCACTCACTAATTTCAGTGTGATGATACCAGAGGTTGTGTAATGCAATTTTGACCTCCTGATGATGAGCACATGTGCTTGAAACATGTATAGGCATGAAATAAAGTTATTGTAAAAAAAAATTTTATGCATCAAGTTGGTTAATTACTAAGATAAACAAAAATATGTTGCTCCAACACAACGTTTTAATGTCTCGTTACACACACAGTGCTCCACGTTTCGGTCTGCACAAACCATTACCAGGCATTTCTTTTTAACAACTTAAAAACCCCAGGGACACTTGAGCACGCAATTATCCTGTTAGTGAGATCTCACTAAATTTAGTTATTTATTAGTATAATAAGTATACATCATATTTATGGGCTAAAATATCGAAATTTTGATGTAAACAAAAGTCAAATGAAAAAAAAAAACTCTTCATATTCTTCTTGGTCTAAATGGACATGCTGGTTCAAATGAGGTCCATCCTCCCTTTTCTGTCTTATTTTTCTGTGTTTTTTCAAGTCCTGTTCATAGTTTTTGATGTAAATTATAAAAAGAAGTATATTGTATAATTTAGTCAAAAATAAAAACAGGAGCTGAAAGAACACAGAAAAACAAGAAAGATCTTTTGATATAAATCATAAAAAAAAGTACATTTTATAATTTACATCAAAAAGTACAAACAGGTGTTGAAAAAACACAGAAAAACAAGACAGAATGGGGAATATGGACCTTATTTGAACCAGCATGTCCATTCAGACCAAGAAGAATATGAAGAGTGTTATTTCCATTATATTTTTATTTACATAATAATTTGGATATTTTAGCCCATAAATATGATTCATATTTATTATTTTAATAAACAGCCAAATTTAGTGAGATTTCACTAACAGGATAATTGCATGCTCAAATGTACCCATGTTTTTTTTTTTTTTAATTATTGTAACAAGAAATGCCTGATGATGGTTACTGCAAACTGAAACATGCAGCATCATGTGATAGGGCATTAAAGTGTTGTGTTGGAGGCATATTGTCATTTGTTTGTTTATGATACAGAAAAACACAAGTAGACCTATCAGAATAAATAAAATAAACATGAGTGCTGCTTCAGGAAGAAATGCCAGTCCTGTCCCTAGCAATAAATAACCTTCTTTCTTCTGTCCTTCATGAAGTGGATAAGATGCATACATGACCTACTCAAGGAGAAATAACCCTCCTTTCTACTCATTCTTGTGGTGGAACTTCATTCCCATAACTCTTCATGTCAGCTGGTCTCTGTACCTGGATTTCTGTGACAGGATTGTAGTGTCAATAAACATGATACAATGACCATGGCCATTCTGCTACAAGAAAACTTCTCCAGCTGACACAGTCACATGAAATGTTGGTGTACATTAATCCTTCTCCCAATGATACACTAGTTTGTCCAACGTACACCTCCTACACACATATATCTTGTGTTTCCAGATGTATGTCACCTTCACAAGACCCCCCCCCAAAAAAAAAAAAACCTCTGCAGGCTTAACTTGGTGTGAATCCTACCATCTTTAAACTGTAAAAGCTGTGATATCTGGCACTAGATGACTCACCAGAAGTTCTACAAACTGGCAAAGGACTAAGAGGTCTATTACATTTCACTGTGCCACCAATCAGCATCAGTGTTGTAAACATGATGATCAAAAGAATATTACTATCTCCTTTTTTTTAAATTTTTACAGCGTGTGATATAAGTATCTACGAAAACAGACAGAACATATGGCAGAAAGAAAAGGACAGGATGTCAACTGACAAACTAAATTGTTAGGACTGTCCACAAGTTGGTAGGTCCACTAACATAAAATACATGTTAGGTGTAGTATTCCAATATCCAAAAAATTATGATATCTAGCAACCCCCAAATCCCAGAGATGCAGATACCACACTTTTGTGGCATAATGTTTCAACTGTGTCATTCTGATTTGGATAAAGGTGTTTTGGAGATCACGAAGGAAGCTGAATAATGTGGAGTCTTCTCTAGGTGCACTGCTTTTCTGCGGATGTGGGTCAGGGCAAAAAACTTCAAGTGGTATGTCAAGTTGTGTGGTGACCCTCCTAGTTGCAACTGACTTTGGCCCTGTCTGCAAATGAGGATAGACGAGACAGTCTGTCCATTGAATGGTGGTGGGACAAAACTTTCAAGTGCACACTTAAAAGGTCAGCTTCCTGCGCAAAGTGTGACTCAAGCTACCAACTACCCTCGTCTGAATATGCTCTTGTCCGGGGACAGGAGATTGAAGGAGAAAGTGGGATGCAGTTCGTTAATAGTAGTTCACAGAGACACATACCATGAGAGATTCCCTTTTCTTGCCACTTGTGACAATGACAAAGCCCTGTGTCTCAATTGCAACACCTGTTTTCTGTACATGTTCCTCAATGTACCTGCAACATACAAATGCATGTAAGTTACTTCATGTAAGGTTCAGCTAATGTTACAGTTACCACAATCATTTAAGACTCACAACATCATGCCACTTTTTTTTAGAATGCACAGAATTCAAATTTAACTTCACACACACGCACACACACACACACCCACCCACACACACACATATATATAGATATATACATACTGATGTATGCTTTGAATGGGTGTGAAACTTTGTCCCTCACACGGAGGAAAAAGCATATGCTGAGGATTCTGGAGAATAGAGTCCTGAGGAGGGTGCTTCTGACCACAGGGAATGTAAATTTGGGTTAATGAGGATCAGGTTGGTGTGTACAGTATGTTGGCACAGACGTTTGTATCATACGCAAGAGAGTGGGAGAAAATGGTGCACACACGCACACACACACACACACACATCACACATTAGATTAAAACTGTTTTCTACTGGAAAATTCATGGTCCACAGATATAATTCCCATAAATGCAGGGAATTTCTACATACAGTCCCTAAAAAATTAGCAACACTCTCCCTACTCTATGGCAGTGAAACTTGGGACACTAAAGGAATAAGCCCAATAAAGAAACTCAGCAGCAGAGGTGACATTTTAAATAGAAAATCGCACAATACATGCTGCTTGATAACAAAAGAAATCAAGATATTTTGAAACAGCTTAGAGCACAATCAGTTTTTCATATAAATCAACAAGTACAAAACTAATGGATACACCATGTTTGCACCCAGTAGACAGATTCAGACTCTCACACACTATGATAAACTACCAACCAGCAGGAGAAACGAACCCAGGATGCACATTAAAGACTTTTGGATTGCTATACTGAGACTGAAGTGGACCACAAGGCAACTCACTGACAGCATGATGATGGTGATGATGACGGAGGTGGTGGCGGCGATGATCATCAACACAATCATCATCATCATCATCATCATCATCATCATCGTGACGACATCAAAATCCTACAAAATCTGCTCCTGTACACGCTGGGTAAGAGATATCAAAGATTCAGATTATGGGGATTCCCTGTACTGTACGTATAATATACTCTTGAAAATGTAATCAGGAGTACAAATATCGTAGTGTACAGAGACATACATAGGCACAACTTGGCTAATAACATTGAGGGGAGGGGGAAGCAAAATTGACCACAGATATTAGGAACTTTAATGTATGAAAAAGTTAAGTTACAAAGAGGGTGAAGATTGGTTTGAATAGTCTGAACCAGTCCTTTAATATACATACACACTACTACAACCCTTTCCCCCACTCCCACCGAATTCTTTTTATTTGCCTCTGTTCAACTCAGTAGCCAAAAGAAATCTATTGTTAGTTACAAAAAAATATTTGGGGGGGGGGAGAGGTGCGGCAATTGCCCTCCCACCAAGTTATGCCTATGGGG
>Ga0123352_10013035_pt1 | contig 13175 bp, 5 predicted proteins | sample TergutLab28metaG_FD_89700 | JGI IMG/M metagenome (GOLD analysis project Ga0123352, IMG submission 89700) | Labiotermes labralis P1 segment gut microbial communities from Petit-Saut dam, French Guiana - Lab288 P1 | ecosystem: Host-associated > Arthropoda: Insects > Digestive system > Gut ... | reverse complement strand
TCTAATTGGTTTTATTACAAGAATATAAAATGAGTATTGGAGTGCTAAAGTGTGGTCATGATTGACCATAGAAACGCTGTGTCTGTGTCGTCATATTTCATGTTGTTTCTTGTTATACTTTTTACCGTTCTCTTCCTTTAACGTCTTCACCATTATCTTTGTTAGTTCAGGAGATAGGAAGCCAGCTATTGTAGAGCCTCCATTGTCTTGCTAATCCTAGCATATATTTAACTCTTATATAATAAGACGTTAAATAAATAGTAAAATTAAGTAGAGTGGGTATGTTTTATACTCCAGTACAAATTTTATCTTCGTAGAACGTTTGCAGAAGATAAAAGTAAAATACACACATCCAATGTCTTTGCAGTATTCTATCAGATTACACAACCGCAGTTTCGTCTCTGTTGGGAGTAACAGAAATTCAGCGACTCTCCTTCTGGATATAAAGTGCGCACCCCGCAAAATGAAAAACGAAAAAATGGTAGGACACTTCCTGTGGTGTTTTAAATATCGTAACGAACGCCTTGTTAGAGCGTCGGTTACCAAAACTTCCTGTCTGTTCAACTGACAAATTATTTCCTCCTATGCAATCCTGAAGTTGTTAAACGCGTTCACAAAATTCAACCACGGATGCTGTTCTTCTCAGCTGTTTTAAGGCAGTCCACAACCTTGTGATGTCTTTCCTTGAGCGATAACTCTGCTGCTTTGTATTATGAAGTTTTCCGATACAAATCGCGGCTTTGCAGCTAGCCTTTTCTTACTGACATTTTCCGTTCTCTCAAGTACATGGCAAAATAGTATTTTGAGTTACGTCACAATCGTTTCTTTTCACATACTTTCCAGTTATTTGTATTATGAAGATGCAGAAGATCCTTTATTTAGAACTAAATATTAGTCAGTTGCTCAAGAAATTCCTCACCAGTTGATTGAATCCAAACGTCAGTCACCTTTTTCACAAAACCTGCCGTTGGACTCCATTTCCTTGTCTGTATTACCATGGGTCCATAGCTTCTTGCAAACGAATTCTCCACAGAGTGTGATCTAGTGCTTCATCTTTCAATTTAAAGTATCCTCTCGTTTTCCTAAGGTTATCCAGTAGCTGCCCTCGTCTTCTTCCTCGTCTTCCCCTTACTAATATCCATCTTTCTAACTTCCTTCAAAAACGTGTTTAAACGACAATTCCTACGCAAGATGTTGCCAATAAAATTAACTTTCCTTATTTTATTGCATACAGAGTGTTCCTTTCCCCGTGGCTCCGTGTAATACTTCATTTGTCACACGATCGATCCAACTGATCTCCATCCTTCCCCAACAGCACATTTAAAAGCTTTCTAGGTTTTAGTGTGGTCTTCTTTCTGAATTGTCCAAGTTTCATCACCTTGCAAAGTCATGCTCCAAATTTAGCATTTTATTGATTTCTCCCTGGAATTTAAATTTAATTTTGCGAATGAAAAGAGCCTTCTTATAGATTGTATTTTTGCCATGGCAATCCTAGATTTGTTATCATGCTTAACAAATAGCTGGAATATTCCATATTCTCCACTTGTTTTTTTCTATACTGAGAATGGTTACCTTGAGAGTTTCTTTACCTTAGATATTTTTCACATTCATTTCCATCCCATAGCATTATCCGGTTTCAATTAGTTTACCAATCATGCCTTGTAGTACCGTTTCTACAGTCTGCATTTTCAAAGCTCATATATTTCCCTGTCCTATTATTCACTACCTAAAATATATTTTTAAACAAATAATTAGTTTGGGGGATAGTGATTGTATTAAATGGAACTTTTGAATTTAAGTTGTAATGATGTCATTTCATGAGATCTGTCTCCATGTACCATACATTTCAGGCTTCTTAATCTAAGTGTCCAAATTTTTGTTCCTCAATTATTAGTACCGCAGTACGAGAATCACTTTCAGGCATGCCCTGTAGGCTACTGGGGAACCAGTCTGCCAATTAGTTATAATTACTTTCTGAAACTTTGTTCCATTCGTGTTACTTTTCTACGCAGCTAACTTATTCCTAATTAGTACATTCTACGCCGAAAATGTTGAATTCGTTTGTAAGTGGAAGAAACTATATAACATTAAACTCTGTACGTATTTCTTAGGAACGACTGAACAAGTCTTCTTCATCACAAAATTTTGCCTGTGGCAATCTGCCCCAAAAATGAGGTCGAGAGTGGGTATCTTTTTGTATCGTGTTTTGAGTGCCCTCTTTTCAAACCCCTGCTTGTACTCTGGCTGTATTGTCTGAGAGGTTTCGTGGCTTTTCCGACTGTCTAAAGACAAATACCCGAGTGCCGGGGTATTGCCTCAAATCAGTCCGTCAGCTTTACCTTCCACACACTTTCGATATCTGTGAAAGCACCGCTGTTTAATTCAAACATTAATAAATCCTGGCACAAGCTACTTTTATCAAGAGCTAATATAAAGCAAGTATTTCTAGAGGTACTCGAACAGGTTAGCTTAACAAATGTTTCATATTCTCTTCCAGAAAAAAAAGATTCATGACTTAGATTCATCTCTAGAATTTTGCTACTCCAGAAAAGTTAATTGTCTGGAAACTAGTGTATTTTAACACTTACGATGAAAGTCGTTGTGCTTCTCCACTTGCAATTCATAATCGTGTTACGAGCAGTCACTCAACTCAACATAAACCTTCAAAGTCTTGTAGAATATGGGCAAACAAAATAGTTTGGAGAATAAATTAAGCTAGGACCGCTTCAAGAACTCAGATTGCTGCCTCAGATTTCCCAGGACTCTCCAAATAAGAATTGGTGACGTTTAATTGCGTAATATTAGAGATGGGAAAAATGCACCCAGCGATTATTACTTACTCTAAGTTTTCTTTCCTATTGTTCTGTTATTCTTAATATGTCAGCAGCTGGTAATAAGCTACTAGCTGCTCTGCCCTCGGGAGGTAATGCTGCTTCGTGCTATACTAGTAGATACTTCCACGCGTTCAAAGAAAGAAAGCTTGTTTTTCGAATCTATAGATCTGGTGACCTACCTGAAAAATAATGTATTACTGTTATTGAATATACCTTATATCTAATTACACACACCAACACATGCATATATATATATATTCTTTAAGAAGTCCAAAATTTACATTAAAACATTTAAAATGCTCCTACATGTTTCGATCACACGATCATCCTCAGGGAGCATATGTTGTTCCTTGCTAAAGTTATAATGTAAAACATTCAGTGAATTACTTCGTTATGTGAATTTGGTGCTGTGGCATCATGTCGTATTTTGGTGTGTGAGTCGTGCGCTGTTTAGACTGAGCCTGGTTATTGTTGTGCGTCGTGTGTTGTGTAGCGTGAGACTGTCGCTGCACAGCAGCGTGGACTGAAAAAAACAATTGAAAGGTCACCATTTTTTCTTCTTAGCGGAGGTCATTGCTGCCGCGGAGGCCTGGTTGGACGGACAACTTCCTGAATTTTTTTTTTTTTAGTGGCTTGTCAAGTTAGAGTAACGGCCTAAAAAGTGTATTGAACTTCGTGGGTAGTATGTTGAATAAATCCCGAATTTGGTCGCTGTAGCTTGTTTTCTTCCTGGTCAGGCTAATGACTTATCAGCATCCCCTCATAACACTTTGCTCTCGAGAACACTGGAACTTGAGTTGGCCTCTCAGCAGTTACAAACGTCGCGAATGCTGCAGTTTTCTGAAACCGAATCACCATCTGTCAGTCCTTATAATGTTACTGGACTTTACGAGAGTTCAAAACACGGAATGCATTTTCGGACACCTCGGCAGGTAACTTAAATTTCTCTAATCTGTCCAGTTTTCTCCTTTACCCAGTTGCTGGTCTAGATTAAGAACAATCAAATGAGGTTTTGATAATCAATAAAATATGAGACTTGCGTCATGTTGTTATATCCATTTGTTAATGGACAGTAAGAGTAATTATCGGGAAGAATACGCGTGGCAAGATGTCACTTCTCTTCGAATTAAAAAATCTGAACGCAATTTTCAAAAATAAGTTATGCTTACTTCTTGTGCTGTCCTTAATGTGCCAGTGAAGACAGTATAATAGAGTAGGTTAAAGTAGATAACCAGAAGGGTTTCCTTATTTATGATTGTTGATTTTAATAGCAGGTGGGGTCCGTTCCAATGGTAGCAAACACAACATGTGAATAAAATTCTAATGATATGATATATGTGAAGGTATGCACGAGAAACGAAAATATAGAACGCTTGAGACCTCGTTTTTAAAGTCTGTGACTGTACAGCTGCACAGTTCAACAATGTACGCCCTGTATAATGAGATGAACCCTAAATGACAAGACACTATCCGACCTCGCCATCTTAAAGATTGTTTCGTAATTAAACTATTCACCCCTCTCAGCCACTAAACTGAGGGATGAATGACTCTTACAAAGTCACTCTCGTTTCCTTCCAACTTCTGATATATCCGTTGAATTAACTTGGTATTAACGTAATCAGACCAGACTTGCTGCAGCAAGAAGCTGAGGCCCTGATTTCTCTCTGTATATATATTGTCTTGTGGTCGCTGTTGACTTTTCTCATTCATGTCAAACATTTCTTCCCCTACGCGCAGATAGGGGGAGTTCGAATTTTGTAACTGGGTGGTTGGAGTCGGTTCAGTTTCCGAAGTTAGAAGCGTGCGAGGAAGAGATTGCCAATGGATCGCTTTCCGAAACGCAAGGGACGTTAGAGAAGAGAGCTTGTGTACCTTACTAGATTTATATATGCGGTTTTCTAGACACCCCTTCTAACCTTCTATGCTTTCATTTCCGACCCCATACGACCTCTTTTTGTTAAATAATGGAAGCTTTAGTTTTAGTAGAGAGGATATGAATGGTGGTGTGGGTACGTTTTTAATATCGTTACTTTATGAATGATTAGTCGTGTGTGCATTTGAATTAGCCAGGCGTGGGAAGTTGGAGTCGTAAATTTGGCGACCCTTGTCACGCCCTGTGTGGACTGACGTTACCCAGGTTTCACTAGATATGCACATAAACGTGTAATCAAAATTAGTTACATTGTAACCCAACTACTAACAAATTTAGAAACAGCTTTGTAGCACTCCTTTGAGGTTCCCTCCGTACATTTTGTCTAAATTTTGTTTGGTCTGTTTTGGTTTTAAGACCGTTTTCTATCGCCGACAGTGTCTTATTACCCTCGGCACATCGTCTTGTCTATTGCCGTTGGACAACTTATAAATATTCATATAATAAAACCAACTAGATGCACTAATTTCTCAAATTTACTTTTGGAATAAAAATCTACGTGTTTCGGACAGTTCCTATGTCCATCATCAGGAGTTTTTCACTGTACACACAGCAATGGTGTACGAGTATGTTATAAGGTTTGCTGACAGCTTGCATATACCATTGCTGTGTGTACAGTGAAAAACTCCTGATGATGGACAGAGGAACTGTCCGAAACAGTAGAGTTTTATTCCAAAAATAAATTTGAGAAATTAGTGCATCTAGTTGGTTTTATTGTATGAATTTAACACGATGCACGGTCACCTGAACGTCAAACTGAAATATCCTCATAATTTCGGTTGGCAGGTTACCATCTCGTTGCCAACCACCGGTATTTCGGAGTCACAACTGCCTCTTGCTTCATGAAGGCAGTTATTTTCTTCCGTAACATTGGGACCGACCCACCAGGATACATGGCTCCGCAATTCGTACCGACTTCAGTTTTTGAAAGAGACTAGTCCGCGGGGTGTAGCCCCTGTTAGGATTTCGTTTTTCAGTCATTCATTTAGTCATTGAGTTCTAAATACTTTATTTCCTTAGCTAGGGGTTTTAAGGAAAACGTAAAAGACTATCAGGAAAGTGTAATTATGAACAGTATATTCCTGATCCGGCGTACCACAGTTTACATGTCCAAAAAATTGTTATTTTTGAGGCTTCTGTTACGAGAATGATTGCGTACCGTGTATAAGCAGTTACAACACACTACTAAGCCCCATTTTTATCAGAATGTGTATACTATGCCCATCCACTGTATCGTTCTGTAGGATTTTCACTTTTTGTTGTCATTGTCTCTGGATTGTATTTTTTATTTCTCTTGCTGCTATTTAAGCATACATCTCCCTTCTTCGTCCAGCACTTTTCTAGCTTTGTTTAAGTTTCTTCTTTTCTTCCCATTCTCCCCCCCCCTCACTGCTGAAAGAATGTATGTCGGGGGAGAATAGAATGGGGATTGGAGTTACGACACGATACGAATTTTAAAAAATCCCTTTCCGGTTTTTTGGGGTGTCGGGTGGAAGTCGCCATCGTTGCTGGATTGTTTCGCGAGATATATGTGAGAGGGGCTTGTGGGTAGCGACGTCTATGTGGTGGGTTTGTAAAACTACTCGTAGGTCACGGAAATTGCCCTTGAGGGAAAAGTGTCTTGGCTGGATTCGTTTTACTTCAGTACTGCGCCTAACCAACCTATATATCTGACGGTTAAAAGTCCATAACCACTTAACTAAGTAACACCATGAAGCAAAGATCGTCTTGAAAGCTAACAGTTCTTCAACAAGCCAGAAAATTCGCCTAAGTTTATGGAAATCGAAGATTCCATACCGTCAAACGCTTTATTATCCAACTAATGCACTCATATATATATATATAATTGTTGAATTGTTAAAAACTAATTAAACTTATAAAAGCCGCTCCAACATGTTTCGGTTCACGCAGGAACCATCATCAGGGAGCTACAATCAGTGCTTAGCTAAAATTAAAAGTCTTGTCCAACGGTGCATGTCGGTGCGGACGTTGTCAGTGTTACAGCGGCATATGCCGCATGGCATATTCCTGCGTGAACCGAAACATGTTGGAGCGGCTTTTATAAGTTTAATTAGTTTTTAACAATTCAACAATTTTATACATTTTATTTCACTAGTTGGACAATAAAGCTTTTGATATCATTGCTGCACTGTATAACCACAAAGATTCAATACCGTGTTCACCAGAGCCTGTCATTTACCCGTATCCTAATTCAGATTAATGCAGTACACACCCAATCCACCTTGTTTCTTTAAGATCCAGTTTAATGTTTTCTGCCTTCTACACCTAGATCATCCAAGTTGTCTTTTGCTTTAGGTTTTTCACAAATTTGCTGTACTTATTCCTGTTCTCCCCACACATTAATTTTTCGGTAACTCTTTATGGCTTGGTGTGGGTATCAACTATCCGTACTAATCTTTAGTTGGACGTGGGGTATGTCCATGTATTCAAAACACTGGACAGCCTCCATACAGAAATGTCCACTAACATTCGCAGATTAAATATGCATGTCCAGGACAAAGTAAAGGCAATATTTTAAAAGTAGAATCTGTAATAATTATGTAGATAATTATCAGTGCAGCTAAGTGAAGTGATTGAATATCTGTGTCAAGTCACCAACGGCCCGAATCAGCATTGATATTAGCACTGCAGCACCCCTGAGCAATGAATGTCAGTTTCTTTCAGTCGTTTGTGAATTCTTTTATCCGGCCGAGTGCTACGGAGAAGAGGATGTTAATGGTAGGAGATTTCATGGCCAAAAAAAAACTTCATGTATATGAATCTGACGCTGCTTGTACCTCACCGAACTAAACTCACCGCAGGACAATGATAATCCCTGCACAGTCTGCATGTTTGGGGGGAGATATCGTGATTAACGTTCACGGCACAATATGCGAGAAAGTGCTGCAGCGTATATATATAATTTTTTTTATCAGCGCCTGGTACTCAGAGACGAATATCGGCATAGTTAAATGCGAATTAGGTTACTTATTCAATTTGCATTGTTCAAATACTCAAAACTCCATGTCAGATGTGCACGGCATTTCCAGTGTCCGCGGGACGCCACCGACCATATTCTAGGCAAATTAGTACAAAACGAATTCCATTATATCCAAAATATTGTATTTTACTGTTCCACAACAAATAATGTGGGTTGAATGGCCCTTTATTTTCATTAATCTAGTTTATTCGTAACCCTAGACCCCGGCGAATTTTGAGGTACTAATAGCGGTGTTGACGAAGATTCCAGTTTTATAGGATGTGGCAAAGTGTCGTTTGGTGTGTGTGTATATATATATATATATATATATATATATATATACCAACATTTGAAGGACGTAGGTGCCTCCTCTTCAGGACAGTTGTTGAACAGCCGAGTGAGCCAGTTTCTCCGTGACAATCCACATGGCACCATATCACGGACACTGGGATCTTCTGAAGTCTAAGCGACCTATGGCCCTGCAGCTTCTCTTCTTGATCATGTCAATGACATTCGCCAATATGAGCACGAGTAGTTTTCCATTTCCACAGTAGCTATAAAGTAACCATAAAAACGTGGTCACGCACTTGAAAGTGTACACGTTTCGCAGTGTATTTTTTCCTGTTGGTGACTCGGTTACGTCGTTATTAAAACCGCCATACGTAATTGTTTGGTTACTTCTGCTTCTGCACCCATAGTAAAAATGAATTTTAATCGCTTAGCATCGTTGCGTTTTTAAGGAATTGACCTGCGTTGCCTGTAGAATAAACCCTTGCGTCATCATGTGCACGGCTGAGATTTAGCTGTCCGCACTTAGAAGATCCAACAAAATTGGATTTTATATTATCACCTCATAGAGATCTTAGTGTATATATCACACGCCTCAACTTTCGTCATCTTCCAGTATCACAGGTAGGCTGTAAACTCTGTGGCTGATACTTTCAGGTTCATAATGTAATCTTCCGTGTTATGACAACATATAGCCAGGGACGAAGTTATCAACGTTTCGAAGAGGCGCGAGGTTTCTGCCTCAGTCTGAAGGTACACGAAATATCTTACTTTCATAAGTATGCTAAATATACTTGATGGTAACGTATACATACGTTAACACTATACTGCAACACTCAAGGATATACTAACTGACATGGAAGGACACCACAAAGTAGTTTGCCTTTAGCCAAACCATTCATCATTCTTGTAGTATTCTGTAATGGCTGCATGGAGCAGAAGGAGAGAAATATCCTCCGATAATGTCCAGAAGGGTGAGAGAATGGATAAGAGAGGTTGAATTTCCGAAGGAGAGTTTTGGTGGGTGGTGTCTTTAGAATGGTTTCTTTGGTAGGGGTAGTGGGGGTATAACAACTTCCTGTGTCCTGCTATATACAATAATACCCCGTCCTTATCTCCTCTACAGGCCTACACACGATCGCCTTGCGGTATAAGAGAAGCCATCTTTCCCTATGAACATTTTCTCCTTTAAAACTGTGACCATATTTCAAAAACTAGTGTCATTCCCAGAGCCCAACTTCCATAGCTGTATGGACGTTCTTCAATCTTTGAGATGTCCTCCTGTCTCTTTCTCTCGCTTTCATATCCCTTTCCTCGTTCCGAGAAGTCCCCCTCTAGAATCCAAGGGTTAAGACTTACGGCCTGGGCTTATTGTTCTCGTAGCATTAGAGGATGCCAACTTTACAGTTTAGATCGTACTTTTGTTATAAGTATTACTGGCTTGTGAAGGGACGAGAACTGAGAGTTTCAAGCTGGGGAAAATTCCACACTATACGTTGAGTTGTTGTGAGTTGCGTTATGAGTTTGTGTCCGTCGGATACCACCTCATTGATGTGCAATGTCCCCATGTTTATAACTGTTCACAATTTATACCAGTTTAATCCAAGAATGAAAACCAACTAGATGCCACTTATTAATTTATTGTACTTCTTATAGGCTCAACATGTTTCGGGCACTACTATGCCCATCATCAGCAGCTCACGACTATAATGTTGATTACCACATTGGTCGTTTCGTTCTTGGTTTGCTGTAGGTTGGAGGTTAGGTACGGTTAGGCTGGAGTAGTGTCCGGGCTGCAGGCTGCATCTAGTTGATTTTCATTCTTCAGTTATCACAATGATGAACGGTCCAACAAACAACAAACATCATATTAATTCAGTTTATGCCAAATTTCAGATGCCTGACACCTTCAGTTTATTACTTATCGCTAGCACACCTAGAGTCAAAGGAAATTTTCGCACATTTGCGACCTTGTTATTTTACATTCTAAAAATGTATTACCTTTCCAGAAGTAGCATATTCAAGATCTACTAACGTATACCATTTGAGTGTCGAAACGTAAAAGGCGTTAGTTTGGCTCTCACTTTAAACTTTTCCACATTTACCAGGTTGTTAATATTCATTCGAGAAATTAAATGCAACGACGTCATTTCATTTTGCAAGTTCAGACTAAATTACGTGAATATTGGTCTGCTAATAAAAGAAATGAAATGGCGGGTCACGCGCGCGCGTGCACGCAAACACTCACACCCACACACAAACACAGAATAGTGATCTGAAGAACTCAGGGACAGTTAAACAGATTAAAGACAGCGTAAGGTATGTCTTAAATAACATTATTTTTCTTACCATGTAGAAATGGCGGAACAGAATTCGTTAAGGTCTATAAATTGTATTTTAACCTTCTTCTGTGCTGATCAATTTTGATGAATCACAATTGTAAAAAATACAGCGAACTGATTGCTGTGCTGTAATTTAATTTATATCCATTGCATTTACCAACGACATATTTAGTATCCACTTGAAACAGGACCACATCTGCAGCAGCGAATACATTAAAAGTCTTATATTACATTCGAATATGTTGCGCTTCTAAGGAGAGTGAATAATTTCACATTTCTAATGTTTCGACTCATTTACTTTTAGGGTGATACATTAAGTTACTGCGAGGCATGTAAAATTTGTTTATCAAGTAATATAAATTTGTTACGTGAGAACAGAATATTTAGAGTCAAACTTCAAGTTTCCTCTTTATTCAATGGCTTGCAAAATTCAACATTTCTTCACACATCTCATTCCTAAACGCATTTTTGAACGTAGCTTCACCTGCAGAGTAATATGAACAGTGCCTGAGAATTCAAGCGCTATAAAGTTTGTGCGTGCGTGCGTGTGCGTGTGTATGTTTTGTATGATGGTGAGTGAGACAGTGAAGTATTCTGCTGTGGTAGGGCGAAAAGTTACAGCAATTTCCGGAACACGTCGAGTTAAAGCGTGGTGACGGTAGTTGTTTGAGAGGTGTGAGGGTGAGTAGAAAAAGGGTTGGGGAAGGTGGTTTAGTAGCGGAAACGGGTACATGACCGCAGCGTGAAGGAAGAAGATTCATGAGAAATCAGCCTGTGACTTAAATCCGTGCATTTCAAGGAAATGAATAAGGCCGACTGAAAATGTTGTTCCATCTGCATCTGGGAGACTGCCTTTATTCTTCTGAGGTTTTCATAACTTTAGGGTCGTGGATGTGCATAGTTCATATGAATACACCCACTATCCAATTCGAAGGAAATTGGAAACATTTGGTACAACTATTGAAAACTGAATTCTGCAAAATGTTGATTTTACTGGCTTTGTACAGCTACGGAAAAGCGGTGGTTAAATTTCTACTTTAATTCACTTCAAACTAAACTTCAATTACTTATAGCTGCGTCTTAAAGACACGTAATAGTAACAAGAACGTGAAGGTTATTGTCGTCTGGGTTGCGGTGTCATGAATTCTGGTAGATACGGTCCGACGTTACAGGTGAAACTGTTGCCTCTGTCATTATCCTGATATGGAAACAGAAGGTCTCTCTAAAACGTCGGTACACGTCTGCCAGATAAACACCGTCACATCGCTCAGTCTTAAAGAGTCATCGCTGTGGTTAATCAAACGTCGCATTATTGCAGATTATATATTATGGAATAAATAAGGTGTTATGAGATGTTTTCATTGTATTTTGTGGAAACCGAAAATTCATTACCGTCCTGACAAAAGCTTAGACCTGGTCCATATCCTAGGCCACATAAATGTGGATCGCTCATTTGGACTAGACCCTTCAGGTTTCTCCACCATTACCCAGTGCATTATCGTCTTCTCTCGCTCGAGTATCAACAAATTCTAAACCTGCTACTGGGGGTGTTGTTGGTAGCGCGGAATTAAATATTAATGTTTTTGACGAGAAATTCATCGAGAATATTGGTATAGAAACCTGAAAAAGCGAAGAATTGGGTGATCTGTGCCTAGATGGGGGTATAATGTCGGAATTGGTCTCAAATGAATGGGATGGAAAGGCGTTGAGTAGATTCTTCTTGCTAAGGTTATGGGAAAATGGCGGGTTTTTGTGAAAACGGTACCTAATTAATGTGGTTTTTCCATAAAATACGGGAATTTTCTTGACCAAATAAAGGACTATTGACTTTTAAGAAATGACTGCTCTTTGGAGCTAGTTAACAGTATTCATTACAAGCAGTCACTCATAAAACATTATGTACGGACAGTAAACTAGATACAATTCTTACCATCATAAATTTCTAGTGTCTGGCTTTGTTTTAATGATTCCATCTCCACAAATTTTCATGATTATAATAGTACAATCAGCGAATAAAACCAGTGGTAGAAAACAAAACGCCACGTTCGTCTCTGCAACCCAAGTACGTCACTAGCTTTTGTTCAGTAAGGAAGGCCTGACAACATTAATAACTACAGTTTAATGGACAATACATGAAAGAGAATGAACAGTGACCTAGCAGTTCAGAGTTTCAGATACGCCGTACTGTAAACATGAAAGTTACGATTTGATCAAAACGACCGACGCATTTACACTGCATCAAAATTTCTAATGTACAAGTGTTAGTGGCTTGTGCCCTTAGTTTTATATATTTTTCTTTACATTGTCGTTAGTGCATAAGAGTTTGTGCGTCTTAATTCTTATGTGTAGTGTAAATGAAGAAATTTTAGTCGGCCTGTATTTTATTGAGTCTAATCCTCTGTGCAGTGAAGGTCCGGTGTAAAAGGAAAGGGATTGGATTGCAGTGGATAAACTTCTTTTATTGTTTGATTGCAGTAAAGAGACAAGACGTGTTACTCCTGAAATTCTTCGAAAGAGACTCTAACAGAAAAGAAGGATTCAGAAAGGCAATAAAATCTTGAGGAAAATCCTGCTTTATGTCTAGTATGAAATTGGGATAGCTGCGTGGATCTTACTTGAATTACACAAGTATAATCGTAGACAAGAAAACCAACTAGATGCTACTGAATGCTTAACTGCACTTATAATCTGCTCAACATGTTTCGGGCACTTATATGCCCATCATCAGGAGCTCGAGACTAAACTTGTGTTATTGCCGCATATGGTGTGTAATGCCTTGGTTGCTGGTGGTCGGCTGTTAG
>Ga0123352_10013032_pt1 | contig 13176 bp, 10 predicted proteins | sample TergutLab28metaG_FD_89700 | JGI IMG/M metagenome (GOLD analysis project Ga0123352, IMG submission 89700) | Labiotermes labralis P1 segment gut microbial communities from Petit-Saut dam, French Guiana - Lab288 P1 | ecosystem: Host-associated > Arthropoda: Insects > Digestive system > Gut ... | reverse complement strand
TGGATATGTGTGTGTGTGTGGTGTGTGTATGTTTGTGTGTGGTGTGTGTGTATATGTGTGTGTGTGTGTGTGCGTGTGGTGTGTGTGTATATGTGTGTGTGTGTGTGTGTGTGGATATGTGTGTTTGTGGTGTGTGTGTAGTAGTGTGTGTGTGTGTGTGTGTGTGTGTGTGTGGATATGTGTGCGGTGTGTGTGTGTGTGTATGTGTGTGTGTGTGTGTGTATGTGTGTGTACAATGGATCAACGACCCTAGCAGGCCGAGGCCTCATCCTTACTGAGGCCTGACGATCACACACTCAGACACACCACAATCGGTAGGACTCCTCTGGACGAGTGATCGGTCCGACGCAGAGACCTCTACCTGACAACACAAACACTCACAAGAGAGAGAGAGACCTCCATGTCCATGACGGGATTCGAACCCGCAATCCCAGCACGCGAACGGTCGCACACCCACGCCTAACTCTGCTCTGTCACCGCCATAGGCTGGTCTTCATATATGCACGGTTATTCTGCATTGATTACATCAATTTGACGGACGGATTATCGTAAAAGTAACAGTAGGCCCTACTCTTGACTCAGATCATTATTGGCCGTCAGTGTGTCTGTCCGCTGCTCTGACTCACCCATAAAGTATCTGCAGATAAATGAACCGACCGCCAATACTGGACTGACTGAACATCTGACTGGAAAACTTTCTTGTTAGAAACCTAACAGTTGATGGACTGTTTTTTGACACTGTTTATTCCGTGCATCTTGACTGGAATGTTCATTCGTCACACCAACAAATGCACGCCGAAACATGTAACAACAATATTAGAATATATTTTTATATATTAAACTATACTGGTTGGTATGATGAATGAAAGTTTGAGTCTATGGACTAGTGGGTCATTACGTCACCTTTTACGTAAACGAAAGGTTTGTTACTGTGTTTGCAAGAAAAATCTACTGGTTCCTGTCTAAAGCCACTTGAGTCCAATCCACAACCTGACACCTTATTTCTTTAACACTCATTCTGTTATTATCCCGCCATATACGCCTACGTTTTCTAAGTGATCTGTTCCATTCAGATTTTACGATAAATTTTGTTTATCTATTCTCATCTTTCTGATGCGTGTTACATGCCCAGCCCATATAAATATCCTAGATTATTCTAGTAGTATCTGGTGAAGAGATCAGATTACGAAGTTCGTTATTCTACAGTGGTTCAGAAGTCTTTCTGTAACTCCCACTATCTTAGGTCAACACTTTCTCCTCGGCGCCCGTTTGTAAATTCAGTGCATGTTCTTTCTTTAATGAGGGGGGACCATGTTTCACACTCATGCAGAGCAACATGTTGAATTATCCGATTCAGTGAAACTCTAATTTTCGTGCTCAGTGCGAACATCTTGTCTTTAGAGGGCGCCATATTTAGGGCAAGGTTTAAATTTCCCTCATCGGTTTTACCAACATGGCGGCTTTGCGAAAGCGTGAGCAGGAAACGGTGTTGGTGCCATTTAGCGTAAGGTTTCGGTACTTTTGCTAACGAGAGATCCTTGAAAGACATGCGGTATTTATAGAGTAAACATTTCATTAACCAGCCTCTTAAACACTCACTGCTTTCTGAAGGAATTTTTTTTCATCATTAGTTCTCTGCATAACCTCTTACGTCATTAGAACTGGTATCATTTATGGCCTACGTTCGAACATATCCATCGCTGAATTGTTCTCTTTTTTTTTCGGTATTACATTGCCGTGGATTGTAGTTTAATTAGTAGTCTTTTAATGTGTTAATTACAAGCATTTGTTGTCCCGCAAATTGTAAAGATGAATGAGGTCGATATTTTGTAGAATGCGTAAATTCTTTTGAACGCTGATTTTTTTTAAATTATCGATAAACTTCAGGTAGTGTCTCGTGCAAGATGGCGGTTACTAAATCGATACTAAAAATAAAAATAAAAAAAAAAGTTTGAAGTTGCGCTTTTGCTTAATTAAGCACCAAGCTATGAAGACGTGGGGAGTAGAGGTATATCTCCATGCATTCAAAGCCTCGGTATCACCTAGAGGTGAGTGACTAACCCAGCCTCTTTACCCCCGAGGAAAGAGTTCCCGGTACCCCTTGGATACGAGGCAGGGTGGGACATAGAACGGTGCAGGTGCTGTAGAGCACAGAGAGATACCTACCGCGATTCTCTGGTAGTCCAGTAGGTAGCCTAGTCATTATACTGAGACATCATGGACTTTTAAAATCGATTACCGCTAGGGGCAAGACACTTTCCTCCAAAACCTCCAGACCAGCTCTGGGACCCACCCGGTGGATACCCGGGCTCATTCCCGGGGGTCAAGCGTCCAGCTCGATGACGTTGACCACTCCCCTGCAACTAGCGTAGAGGTTGAAGTGACAGGAGCTATACCTCCACTCCCAGTATAAGCCTTCATGGCACGGAGAGAGACAACTCTACCCTTTTCTGTGACCAAAATTAAGTTAGATTTCGAAGTACGTTTAGACCCTCATTGTCACATTTTGCCAAAATCCGTTTAGCAGGTTCGGAAATAGGCCGTGTGAACAGGCAGACAGAAAGACGTGTTTGCTCTATGGAATTTGTTCCAAGAATGTATAAACTGTAAAACAAAATGTCTTTGTTACGAATTATATTTGACGAAGATGTCGGGCGATTCGTTTTAATTTCAGGCTCCCGCTGCGGTGTCAATTATATCTTCGCTCTCCTGGGATGTTACTGAGCGCAGATTGGTAGTTTGTCACCGACGTTTTGGGACAAACTATCCCCCCCCCCCATCTTCAGGGGTCAAACACTCCCAGAAGAATTTTTGGTCCTTCTAGAAGGGACCGATATGTTGTCCCGAAACGTCGGTAAACAAATTACCAACCTGTACTGCGTAACATCCGAGAAGACGGAACATATCAATTCATTGCAAATTACCACGTGACATCTTAACTCGTATCGGATGGTTTTGGACCTAAATTACAGTGTGTTTGGTTGCAAACAGTAGACGTTGTGCAAGCAAATGTTGACAGGTGTTTCCCTTCTGTCGACACGTGATAGCTGTAACGAATGTTGTGTTTCCGGTCTGCCAAAGACGTACAACTAGAAACTTCTTCATTTTCTATGTCCTTGTCCTTGTGAATTAAAAACGGTTTTATCCTTTGCTCACTAGCGGAAGACATACTTGTGTTGTAAAAGCAGAGGTAAATCAGTCCCATTACAGGCTTGGAGTGGCCCAGAGGGTTCCAGGAAGTTAAGGTTCCCAGATTTCATGACAACGGCACAGGATGGTGGTAAGGTTGTCAGCCTTACGCACCGACCGCCTTTACCAACAGGAAATGCTCCTGGTACTCATTTCTGTTGGAGTCTGAGTCGACCCCAGGGCCATAGTGCGATCGGAGGGATTTTATGTCAATGAAAAATTCCAATGACACCAGCTGGGATCGAACCAGCGACCTTCCGATTTGTAGTACAGCAACTTAACCATTGTGCTACCGCGGTCCCCACTTGTGCTGTAGCTATACGAATATTTAGCGATGTGGTTGTACGTAAGGGTTAGCGAACAAGCAATGTACATCATGATTATACATTTTGGTTGGGGAAAAAAATCATTTATATTTGCGAGTGTCGTAATTGAGGATCCTCTTTTTTGGGTTTTGATGCTGCGTCCTTGGATGAGTTATACCCGACGTTTCAAATTCACCTTGTGCCTTGACTTTGGAGTGTCACGTGGACCACATAATTAAGACAGCTTTTGGTGATCGTTTGCTTTTTTAGTTATTTCTGGGACACAACTAGATGAGTTCCATAAAAGGACCACTTAACGCTGTAACGGGAAGGAGGTAAGTTCCTTCGAAACAGCGGGAAGAACTGGCCCAACGACCCAATGCCAATAACAGAAGACAGAGATCACATGGTTATATTCTGATGAAAGAAATGTTTAAGCGAACCAACACCATGCTGTGCGATGTGCAACTGTTTCATGGAACAAATATTTTGTGTTGTGAAGTGTGTCTGTGTCAGCGAGCAGACAGCTTGTGTTGTGAGTGTACAGCACTGTTAGCTAGTATTTTGTTTTGTAATTATACATCTCTGTTAGCTAACAGCCTGTGTTGTGATTATACATCTCTGTTAGCTAACCTTTTGTTTTGTGATTATACATCTCTGTTAGCTAACTTTTGTTTTGTGATTATACATACGTATATCTTAGCTAACATTTGATGTTGTGATTATACATCTCTGTTGGCTAACATTTGGTTTTGTGATTATACATACCTGTTAGCTAACATTTGGTGTTGTAATTATACATCTCTGTTAGCTAACTTTTTGTGTTGTGATTATACATCTCTGTTAGCTAACATTTGGTTTTGTGATTATACATATCTGTTAGCTAACATTTGGTGTTGTAATTATACATCTCTGTTAGCTAACTTTTTGTGTTGTGATTATACATCTCTGTTAGCAAACATTTGGTACTGTAATTATACATCTCTCTTAGCTAACATTTGGTGTTGTAATTATACATCTCTGTTAGCTAACTTTTTGTGTTGTGATTATACATTTCTGTTAGCAAACATTTGGTACTGTAATTATACATCTCTCTTAGCTAACATTTGGTGTTGTAATTATACATCTCTATTAGCTAACAATTCGTATTGTGATTATACGTCTCTATCAGCGACCAAACAGCTTGCTTGTTGTTATATATGTATATGTATATATATATATATATATCTGTACGTATACATATATGTATATCTGTGTTAGCGAGCAGTTTATGTTGCAATATATACCTCTGTTAGCAAATGTGTCACATAGTCGCCATTTCCTCTTGTCCGCCTTAAGTGAACAGAGGCGTTACAAATTTTTTACCAAGTTTATAATTAAAAGGCCAATGCTTATTTTTTTGTCTTTACATAAAACCTCGGGTTTGGGAGTAGTTACGAGTAGGAGCTAAAGGTGGCAGTAATAAACGGCGGTGAAGGGCATTTGAGTCTATATTATAGTGCACCTTTGCCCAACAATATATGTATATATGAATATACGTAGAATGTATCTGCAATAAAACTACTTAATTTTATAATATGGGATTCTAAATTGGCCGGAAAATTAGGTATGTCTCCACATTGCATTCTTAGTTGTAAGATTCCTTTATAGATGGCACCATTGTGGAGCCATATGTGGGGAAGTGTTGGAATTAAACGTGCCAACCCCCCCCCCTTGTGCATAGGCATATCTTGTTGTGACCTTTACCTTTACTTTACAAGCCTCTTGAAAACATAGGCGATGAAGTTTCGCGTTTAGCGTGTTTTGTTTAGGCTTTATTCTTGTCGGTAATATTAATCGCTACTCATATGGTTGGGGGGACCGCGGTAGCACAGTGGTTAGGGTGCTGCGCTACAATTCGGAAGGTCGCTGGTTCAATTCCAGGTGGTGTCATTGGAATTTTTCATTGACATAATCCCTCCGATCGAACTATGGCCCTGGGGTCGACTCAGCCTCTAACAGAAATGAGTACCAGGAGTATTTCCTGGGGGTAAAGGCGGCCGGTGCGTAAGGCTGACAAACTTACCACCATCCTGTGCTTTTGTAACGGAATCTGGGAACCTTAACTTCTTGGAACCCTCTGGGCATCTCGGTCCTGTAATGGGACTGCTTTACCTTTTTAATCTTATGTTTAGTATTCTAGGTGAAAGTGATGGAATGACATCGAAAAACTTCATGTCTTGAGGTATAAGCCTTTTACGTTTTGGTGCAATGAGAGACATCTGTGGAGGACTGGTGACACTAACTGTAACACGGATCTAATTTCGAGACGAATCTACACTGTTATTATGAAACTGGGCATGGCAAGCGTAGTATTATTCCTTTTCGCACAATTTCTTGTCAACGTCTATTGCGTTAGTCCCATTACACCAGGAAGTTGCGTTACGTGATGCAACTGTCCTTTGTTGTGTGCTCCCTCTGTTCAAGTATGAGGTTATGAACTTCTATATGGAGTGTGAAATTCCCTACACATACCATTTGTCACATGAAGCTAAGAAACCCCCAATAATCTTGCGCAGTCGTTAGAATTTCTCATGACTTTCTTCAAGAACTTTAAATGTATAGAATTATTGTAGCTACGTCTACGTAGACAATTCTGATCCGGAGGTGACGCCATGCGGAGGGATACAGAATGCCTGTATTTTACACCTCCCTTCCGCCCAAGGAATTAAATGTCAATTACCCAGCATTGTTATAAGTAACAATGCAAACAACAATATAATAATAATAACCATAATTAAATAATGAAAATAAAGTAACCGTATTATGGTATCAATAACAGCAAAGCGACAGAACCACCCCTAACAATAAACTGGATATCATAATCCAAAATACTGAAAAAGGAACTTCTGTTTATAGATCTTATGTTTATTGGACCGTGCATCATTTTGATAGTTGAATATAGAGAGACCAACTTGATGTCGCTTGCTTTTTTATTTCATTATTTAATGCTCAACATGTTTCGGATGTTAAGTGAGTGTTTCTTAACAAAGTTTTTTTACAGGGAGGGCTTGTTAGCACCTCGCCCAATCCCAAAGCTGGAGGACCACCCCTCGTCGGCTTTCCGCGGCTGCTTATTCAGTATATTCGCAGCTACCCTCCTTATCGGAGGCCGTTCCTCTATCCGCAGCCTGAGGACGCGCCATGCCGTGGTGACAGGGACCCACTACATGGATGTTAAACTGTTTAGTACTCTAAAAGTACATTGCTACTTAATGACAGTAATCCATAGATATTTGTGCGTATTTAGAGAAACAAACTGATTGAAAGTATTACAGAATTAATACACCAAAGTATGTAGTCACCACAGCCGAAAATCCAGAGGAAAGAGGTCAGGTGATCATGCAGGCCAGTTAACCGGGCCTCTACGTCCAATCCATTGTTGACCTGTCTGGCAACGCGGGAACGCCTAAAGACGCTAATGTATTCAGAGCCCATCAATGACTTGGAACTTAATAGGTAGGATGAGGTAAAGGTAAAGTGATCCCGTTACAGGCCCGGTGTAGCCCAGAGGGTGGGTAGAGGTATAGCTCTACTCTTCCATGACCGCTGCACTAGAAGGGGATGAGTGGTCAACAGCACGCCCCGGCCGCACTTTACCCCCGGGAAAGACCTGGTACCCATTTTACAGGAGGCTGTGTGGGCCCCAGGGTAGGTCTGCACGGGCGATAAACCTCGTCCCTATCGGGATTTTTTAAATTACAACTTTATTGATCCTTTCGAGGGTTGAGGCGGGCACCTGATGCTCGTTCATATAGGCGGTTTAAAGTAGGTAGCGTTTGATCGCTGTGGCCCCGTCTCTGCAATACATCATACATGCATCCGTATAAATGGTTCTCCATCACACAGCGGTCCCTTCGGCGCTCGGCTTGTTCACGTTGGTATAGTTGTGGTATTTTCTTTTTACAGAGGCGGTCCCACCACATTGTTAGGTCAGGTAAGTACCTTTTCTGCCGTTCTAGTTGTCCTCATATAGTTCTCAACTTCTCCTTGCATGCGTTCTCAGTCATTTTCCGTAGCCCTCGTCCCCTCCGCATAATTGGTAGGTCAATTGATATTCGTAGACGTACGGCGAGGTGGACAGTAAACGGTGCTACAATGGCCTTCACACCCAATTTCCTCTCGAGCAGTTCTCGTGTGGCATAAATTCCGTCAATCCTGGTTGCTCCGGACGCGGAATAGCGGGTGTAAACTTTGAGTGTCGGGTTGCCCTGCCAAGTGTCTATTAATGCTAGGCCATGCACCACAATTCCGTTAATGCTCGGCTGTAGGTGAAGCCGCCGGTCGTGTCCGAAGCCTCCAATATACAATTGAAATCCCCACCCAGTAACATATGGCCCGTTTCACCAGTCAGCAGATAAGGCAGTTCACTATTGAAGACACGCTCTCGTTCCTCCTTCATCGCCGTGCCAGATGGGGCGTACACATTAATTATCCAGATCTCTTTGAATTTGGCTGCCATAGCGCGTCTAGACGGACTCATAATGATATTCTCTAAATTAATTCCATCCCTCGCGACGATGGCGGTACCCCATCTATTGGCGCCGATGTTATACTGTGTATCGCTGGAAGTCATTGAGGACCTGGTAGGTGACCTCTTGTACTAGTAGGATGTCTATTTCTTGGCGCCTGAGTAATGCGTCGAGCATCGCTATTCTCGTGGGAGATGTCACGCCATTTATGTTTTAAGTAGCAATTTGATTGAGGCCATCAGGTCGAACTGCGGAGGGGAGTGGGCGAGGGGTCGAGGATGGTTTCTATACTTTGTCCTTATTTGGTTGCGCTACTCTCGTTCTATTCCTCATCCGTTCCCGTCGTATTCCAGCGCTTTTTTCCAATTTTATCTTTTTATTTCGGGATGGGGTTTGTTCCGGATCGTCCGTTTTAGGGTCTTCATCCGGAGGGCTGGTTGCGCCGTCCGCGGGAACTGCGTCCTCGTTGTCCAGCCCGTCTCTACTTCCGACGTCTGTCACCATTTCCTGTTTGGTGCCTTCTTCTCCCTGCGTGTTTGCATGCAGGGGTCGCGCAGTCTGTTTGGTTGGCCTCTCTTCAAATGCTGTCATTTCTGCGTCCACTGTTATCACTTCTTGGGGGTCAGTACAGGTTGTGAAGTCGACTGGGTTTACGTCAACGTCCTGGGGCGTCAGATCATGCCTACGTTGGTGAGTGGGGTCCTGTTGTTCCCCACCAATATCTAGCAGGGCATTTGTGGGCTTCAGGTCGTCGACAGTAGGGGAAACTCCCAATGCCTGGTCATACGATGCGCTCTGGGAGACCACCTCAATTCGATTGTCAACAGTACCGTGCCGGTTGTGGGCGCCTTTAGCCGCGACATGGGGCCATGCATTGGGGGTCGAATGTGATGTTACGATACCTCCTCCCCGCCTTCAGGGGCAGGCCTGATTTATATGTCCACTGTCCCCACACCCGTAACATGTAACTGGCTGGCCGTCATAAGACGGTAATGTTCTGTGCCCTGCAATGTTCATTTGGGACGGAAGGTGTTTGGCCAGTTTCATCATGATCACTTTAACCCCGTTAGCGGTACGCCTTAGGCCATATTTCATCCTGGATCGAGACAATTTCCCCATATGATGCTAATGCTGCTCGAATGGATCTTTCAGTTGCTTCTGGGGGCAGGCTGGTTAATCGAATACGCCGCATTCCCATGCCGGCCACCTCGAGACGTACTGTTGATATTTCCCCTGTCGTGTGTCTGTATTCAGCACTCCCATTCGTTGATTGCAGAATGTTCTGTCTGTATGTGTCATCTACGAATTTCAGAAATACGTGTCTTTTTATCCCATCAATCTGTATCATAGTTAGCGATTGTTCCGATACCTGTAGCTAGTCGTGACTACATTCATGTATTTCATAAGCTGAAATACGTGGACTGGTAGGGTTAAAAATACATACCATTGCATGTTGTCGTTCTGTCATGATCAATCTTACGAACTTGCCTGCTGGTTAATCACTACATCACAGCTGTAAACACTCCACGGTCTCAGCTACTACTTTCACTGCACTCCGCAACGTAAACACTACAACACGCACCGACAACCTTTCTGATTTCCTGCTCGTTGTAGACTCGGTTTCGATCCCGGACCGTCCAGCCCGTAGTCAGTCGCTATACCGACTGAGCTACCCGGCCCACAATAGGTGGGGTAATTACAGCCAATAACACAACAGTGTATATCTAATTGATGTTCATTAGAAAATGATAAAAACTACATGTTTCGGCCAACAATGGCCATCAGCAGGTTTTTCATCAGAAAGATTTGTGTGCTGTGAGAGTGTTGATATAAAGTATGTAGCTGCGTATTGATGTTAGATCTCATCATCGGGGATTTTGAGTTAAACATGGCTTATAGCATGGGTATGGATCCTAGTGATGTGGGCAGTGAACAGACACTGCCATTACACCAAGCCTACACACTAAGAACCCAAGAAGCAAACACCCCATCGATGACAGTTACCTACGAATGAGAGACATTATGCTGTGTAACCTGCAATAGCATCTACAACGGGAACAAACTGGACACTAACCTACAACGCAAAGCCCCCCCCCCCCAACTTGCTCACTACCCACATCATTAGGCTCCATACCCAGGCCATATGTCATGTTTAACTCAGAATCCTCTATGAAGAGATCTCAACATCGATACGCGGCTGCATGCCTTATATAAACCCTCCTACAGCATACAATTCTTTCGGATGAAAAACCTGATGATGGCCAGTGTTGGCCGAAACACGTAGTTTTTTTCATTTTTTTAATAAACTTCTATTAGATATACATTCTTGAGTTATTGACTGTAATTACCCTACCTATTAATTACTAAACACAACGGGTATGGCGCACTCCAAAGACTTAGAACTGTTACAGAAACAGTATAGAATGCCTCTCTGGAGACCCCGAGTGAAAAGAGGAATTTTTGAAAGAGTGTATACCACTTTGAAAGAATGGGTACTTCTTGTGAGAAGAAGAGCTGGAATTTGTGTTGACACGCAGTGGAACCAAACAGAGCAGCTGCTTTGGGGATAACAATAAGATCACCCGGATTTTATCAGACACTGGTGTTTGGACATATGGTGATAGGGAATATTTGCTGATTAAAATGTGTACTATACACCCTCAAGAACTGTAAACCATTTTTTCCACACCTTTTATACGTGGTTTTCTGACTTGAACATTGATCTTTATTTCTGGTGCTAATTCTAAGATTTTGAACTTACTGAATACTTGAGGCGGATGGTGGCGATAGATTGTGGATTGGAATCGTGAGCGGGACGGAACTTCCTGGTGTCTTCACTGCTGGTAGATAGAGTGGAAGGAAGCCACCATCCGCCTTTAGTGCTCAGTCAGAAAGTACAGTGTGTTTTATTTTTAATCTTCATTTTCTCCAAGTCACTCCTTACCTGGAGAGAAACACCAAACTTTTTACAAGCCTCAAGTTAAAAGGCGAAGGTAAAGTGATCCCCTTACAGGCCCGGTGTGTCCAGAGGGTGGGTAGAAGTATATCCCTACTCTTCCATAACCGCTGCACTATAAGGGGGTGAGTGGTCAGCAGGACGTCCCGACCGCACTTTACCCCTGGGAAAGATCTGGTACCCATTTTACAGGAGGCTGGGTAGGCTCCAAGGCCGGTCTGGACGGGCGGAAAATCTCGTCCCCACCGAGATTCGATCCCGGACCGCCCAGCCCGTAGTCATTCCCTATACCGACTGAGCTACCCGTCCACACAAGCCTCAAGTTATGTGTTCAAATCTAAGAGAGGAATGTGTGCAAATGTTTATAAGGTCAGGTCAGACGATGTGCAAATTATTCATATTTCTTCGCCAAGGTGAATGGCGTTGACAGAAAGTTAGATGGGATTGCAGATGCAGACTTACCCGTCCTCACGGCTTCTGAACAACCAAGATTCTACTTTCTTCTGCATTCCGATTAGACCTTGTAATCCCTCCCACCTCTCCTCCCATTTAAAGGTTCATCTTAAATGTTTCCTGCCGCACACAGAAAGCGGAACCCTTTCACATTCTGGAACATCACAGTTACGTCGCGAAAGCTTTGCTCTCATACCCGTCAGAGAATATCGCACTCTGTATACACTCACAGCCAAAACTTGAAACAACGGTTTGGACACCGGACCTGTAAGGTCGTCTATATTTTCGGCGTATTGCGAAGGAAATTAAGAAAATTGTACTGTTAGTTGTACCATGTCTGTCCGTCGAGATTCGAGATAGGACAGTCGGCACAGTGCCTGGGTTAGAGGCTGAGACACCGAGAAATCGAGATGAGGTTCTTGGCAGGGACAAGAGATTTAGTGTATCTCCGGAACATACAGACTTTCTGTGGGGCACAGCCAGGCTTCTCTTCAAGGGGTAACGGGGGTCCTTTCGCCGGCAGTAAAGTTGGCCCGGACGTCAGATTCACTACTGACCCCCTTCTAGTACAGAGGGTAACAACGCCTGGAGCTATATCCATGCACCTCACGCCTTTAGAGCTTGCATAGGTACCACATTCCTTCATGAGAACTGCTCTCCTCTGGGTTATTACGTAGCCAAGTAGTGGTATTTTTTACCGACGTTTCGGAACAACCTATCGTCCCCATCCTTAGGGTTCAAGAATCCAAAAAAATCATTGTCTTTGTTTTCAAGAATAAAAAAGAATTTTTTTTAAATTCTTGAAACCTGAGGTTGAAACCGATAGTTGTCCCGAAACGTCGGTAAAAAATTACCACTACTGGCTGCATAATAACTCAGAAGATAGCAGTTCTCAGTTACATTGAGGCGGAAGCCTGATATCAACATTCCTTTCCTCTTATCTTTACGTCTGTTAGTCTGCCTGTCCGTATTCGTGCATAAACTAGAGACCCATCTTGAAGGATTTTAAAGAAATTTGACGTTCGGCAGGTGCACTGAAACGTGTGAGCTGGTTTTAGTTACAAAATTTTAAGCCCCAAAAGAAAACACTTAAGGGTGGAGACTTGCATTTCATCGAAGTCCCTCGTTCATTTAGTCAGACGTGCGCAAGAAACGCATCACTGGGCGTGTTGTACGGAAACACCGTAACTATAACGGAGATTGTGCTTACGTTAACGGATGTCTCGTCTTAGCTCAGGGTCTTGATTTGTTCACACTGGGGACTTAGGCAACAAAAAGAAGGTTGTGTGTCCTTCATTCCGTACCTCATAGAGAACACAGCCTTCTTCCATTTGAAAGACAAAACCCTTAAAGCTATTTAGATAAATGACTGCTTTTGTTTGTAACAGTCATAAGGAATATATTAATTCACTGTGTGGATATAAAGCAATTTTTTGGGCGCATTCGCGAAATTGCGAAATGCGACTATTAGCTTCATCGTGTCTATCTGTCCGTTTGGAACGACTCGGCTCCCACTGGGCGGATTTTCATGAAATTTGACATTGGAAAATTTTTCGAATATCTGTCGAGAAAACTCAATTTCGACTTAACATCTGACGATAATAACGGGCACTGAACTTGAAGGGGCAGCACAGTGGTTAAGGTGCTGTGCTACAATTACGGAAGGTCGCTGGTTCGATCCCAGATGGTGTCATTGGAATTTTTCATTGACATAAAATCCTTCCGATCGCACTATGGCCCTGGGGTCGACTCAGCCTCTAAC
>Ga0123352_10013030_pt1 | contig 13177 bp, 6 predicted proteins | sample TergutLab28metaG_FD_89700 | JGI IMG/M metagenome (GOLD analysis project Ga0123352, IMG submission 89700) | Labiotermes labralis P1 segment gut microbial communities from Petit-Saut dam, French Guiana - Lab288 P1 | ecosystem: Host-associated > Arthropoda: Insects > Digestive system > Gut ... | reverse complement strand
TCAGCCTACACAACACAACAAGTACTCGCTAGCTCCTGAAGATGGACGTATTAACGTCTGAAACATGTTGAACAATATATAATAAAGCAAGTGTCATCTAGTTGGTCAACCATTATTCAAATAACAAATGTACGTACTTTAAAACTATTAATTTATTCTGATTAAATTTTAGATTCTTTTGAGAAAACTAAATAAAAGGAATGCCATACCATAAAACGCATGTTTTACGTTCACAAACTAAATTTGGACGATGTGACTGAAACATATCCTATACAACAGATCTAAGTTTTGACATAGCACTTCACGAGAGACGATAAAGCTAGACGCACTCAGAGTATCTACAGTCCCAATTCACCCCCTTCCGACATTCTCTTCAGATATCTTTCGAAATGGGAAGCGAAGGCTGCACTTAATCCACCAATTCCTACATTAGGATTCGAGTAATTTGCTCGGAACTCACCGAAACAAAAAGGGTTCTTTATAAATGTTTACATCACACATCAACTGTTATGCCTCCTGTAAAATGGGTACCGGGTCTTTCCCGGGGGCAAAGTGCGGCCGGGGCGTGCTGCTGACCACTCACCCGGTTCTAGTGCTGTGATCATGAAAGAGCAGAGCTATATCTCTACCCACCCTCTGGGCCACACCGGGGCCTGTAACGCGATCACTTTTTCCTTTTTTTAACCTTTTCTTACATCAACTGTTATACCACAAAGAATGCAATTTATGTGATTAATGAACGTAACGTATGATTTCCTACAATAGTATGCCTAAGCACATGTCTGCATGTACAGGCAGCAAAGTATCATTCCATAGACAGCGATAAACACTCTTTAAAATCACTAAATGACACTCTCTTACGCGTAACAATCAAACACAATCGATGTTTGGTACACAGCAGAATATGAATTGTACGAATGAGCTGAAAATAATGAAAATTTATCCTACTAAACAAACATGTTTGCCGGTATGAGATATGGTTGAAGTTACGGAGAGTTTCAGAGTGTAATGTGGAGGTTTGCACTGCTGACTGTGTAATACAGATTTTTCCGAGGCGGTTACGAATATTTTGACACTCATAAACAATGCGTCGGTTATGTGTCTTTTCATTTTTATTTGGAGCAGAATACACAAGGGGCTTTAAGTGTACCCACAAATGAAAACCTAAAGGACTGAGGCCGGGCGAACGCGAGCGCCGTAACTCGCAGAATAAATGTTTGCGGACACGTATTGTTATGAAATTTTTTCCTTGTTTTCTTGTGGGAAACTCCTTTTTGAAATTTATCCAAGCATTTTAGGTACCTCCCCTTATAGCGTCGAATGGCAGGGCGATTTGTGAATTGCAAAGGATCTAGAAGAAAATGGGTTTGTGAATTGCAAAGGATCTAGAAGAAAATGGGTTTGTGAATTGCAAAGGAACTAGAAGAAAATGGGTTTGTGAATTGCAAAGGATCTAGCAGAAAATGAGTTTGTGAATTGCAAATGATCTAGAAGAAAATGGGTTTGTGAATTCCAAAGGATCTAGAAGAAAACGGGTTTGTGAATTGCAAAGGATCTAGAAGAAAATGGGTTTTGAATTGCAAAGGATCTAGAAGAAAATGGGTTTGTGAATTGCAAAGAATCTAGAAGAAAATGGGTTTGTGAATTGCAAAGGATCTAGAAGAAAATGGGTTTGTGAATTGCAGAGGATCTAGAAGAAAATGGGTTTGTGAATTGCAAGGGATCTAGAAGAAAATGGGTTTGTGAATTGTAAGGGATCTAGAAGAAAATAGGTCGTGGTCTAATCGAGGTTCTATTCTGGTATTTTCTTGGAAACCGAGAAAACGAAGGAAATGAATCAGGTCATCCAATGATCCGCCGAGAATCAAATCTGGTATCTCCCAACCACAATTGCAGACAATAATGACATCACATGTAGGATCGACAAGCTATTAAATTTCAAAAAATATATTAAACAAACATCATAGTTTGGACCTAAAAAACAAAACCCAGTGCGACAGCTAAAACTTAAAAGAAATGTGTGATATTAATATAGAATTTAAGATTAAAATTTCATTTTTAATATAGAATTTAATATAAGAGACGTGCACTGCAGAAAATTGGATTTTAGCATGCACATCACTGCAATTCTGTAATGTGACCCAGCCAATAAAATATAATATATCAAATCATATACAACAAATAGTTAAAGTTTACTTTTAATTTTCGGTGGGCATTACGCCAGTTACATGATTCAACACAGGCTGACAGAGCGTTCGTGACTAAATTTTAGGACCAAATGCATGCTGGAGGCAAAGTTCGCACTTAATTCTCGTTAATTCGCAATACAACTCTGTCAGCTACACACCAACTTTCGCTTGTTAAATTATTTGATAAATCGTAGTCGGAGGGTAACAGAAAGTTCATTTCGAAAAACCAGTCATCTGAAAGCTCCAAAAATTGAATTAGGATCCGCATATACGGATTATTAACACTTGCGTGTCATTTGTTAGGCACATTAATGCACGTCATTACAGGACAAATAAAATGTGAGTGTCGTCAGGTTCGCATTAACTATTCCTGTTAGATAAAGTTACACTGAGGCAACGGAAATAAGTCTCATGGATTTTGGAGACAACAGAGCTCGATACCTCCAACTTATAATTCTTTCGCATTTCTCTCGAGCCTCCCTCTGGTCCACGACGACCAACCACAGGCTCTGGATATCGCGTGTTTATCATTACCAACATTTCTGTGAACAGAATGGCTAGACGACTGGAGGGGAAAGTAAAGAAATACGCTGGAGAGGATATCGCAACACGGCTACCGGGATACGGAGTCAGTGTGAGGAATTTATTTTCGTACAATGAATCCAGTCACTACCTGTAAATATCTTCGATCGACTGCACATCAATGCACACATGCAATGGCTATTCCATTTCTGTATTCGGTAGTGAGTCCAGCGTTTGATTCTCTCGTAATGTAAGCAAAATAACCTAACAGCCTTGTTTCTACATTCTCCAAAATTCGTCATTCAAATTCATAATAATCGTATTACAATAACTGATGTTATTCAACACGTGTTCGGTTGAGGCATCATTTTAAATAAACAAAGAAAAAGTCACAACCTCTTATTTAGAACTACATAAAACGTCGAGTTAAAAATCGTTGTTATATAAACAACAATCAGCCACTATCTTCTTCTGTTCAACGTGACATAACGTAAATTATAAAGTTAATTTAAATAAGTCAATAAAGCCTTACTAACCACACAAATACACAGACACGGAGTGACCCGAGAAGACACCGTGCCCTTACTTAACGACGAGGAACCGTATGTCAATGCAGTGCGCCGTGGTGCGTTTTGATACCTTCAGGTGACTAATGGCAACATTGTCAGTATCTGTAAGTGCAAGCAGTACGTCATGAGCGTTCCTACCACCTACGGGTACCACAGCGCACCACGGCAATCTGTGTGCACGCACAGATCCACGTGGTAAGATAGTTACTTCTTGGCCACGCTGTGTATGACCACGGCTGAGTTTTAAGCTCTTGCTTTGTATTCGGCAGGCCAAAAGTGGGAAGTCAGGCACGGTTGCCGGCTATGTTTACAGGTTCAGCGGCTTTCCTTAGCCACTCTGTACAGACACTAAGTTAGTATCTTCAAATTGGCTGATATCGTTTGCACTCTTCTTATTTTAAATTCAGTTCCAAAGCAATTCACTTTGAAACAGTGTGCTGGTACTTCAATAATATAAGAGTAAGTTGCTTAACCTATAAATATGGCGTCTTGAAAAAAATGAAGCACACTGCACGTGGAAAATATCTGCAAAAAGGCCCAGTAATCTTGGTCTGCATCCCAATTTTACTTTTATAGATCGTCGTTTAAGAAAAAAAACGACAAATTTCGGAGAAACTCGTATTCAATGGATACGGAACAAAATTAGATTTGACAATAAACTTTTAATGCAGTTCCGAGAGTAAAATTTAATTTAAATCTGTAGAAGAGTTTTGGTGATTAAACGTGCCTTTAGAAAACAGGCAACGGGTTCCCAGTACAAATTTTGTGCAAACTGAAGACATTAGCGACGAATGAAAAAAGTGATCAATAGAACGTATGTCGTCGGTATAAGAATGAACAAGACATCAGTGTACGCACAGTACAAACGTAACACTGAGATGCTTTCGCGTAACCACTTTTGTCGTGGTAAAGCAGTGAGTATTAAATATTCTGCGTGTCTGTAGCCTTAGACATGCAGCACGCCAAGCGCATGCGTCGTATCATACCGTCATCTGTGGCCTATCAGACCCTACCGTATTCTTCCACATTAATTGACAAACGGCAAGATTTTCTGAAAAAAAATCTACTGAACACAAAATGTGTGTTTTGATTTTCCCTACAATTCTGTCTGAAACATTTCTCATTGTAAGAAGAATTAAGCCAGATATTTTCATAGACGTACATAGGACTTCAGGTAAAGAACCTGGTATTTTTCTCAGACTTCAATGAAAGCCCAATTTTCTCGACGGATTTTCGACAAATACTCAAATATCACATTTCATTAAAATCCGTCCAGTGGGAGCCTAGTTGTTCCATGCGGGTGGATAGGCAGATATTACGAAGCTAATAGTTGCTTTTCGCAATATTGCGAACGCTCTTAAAAATAACAGAATAAACTACAGTGTTTAGTGGACATATTATCTGATCTGTTAGAGACTCCTGTGGTGTTTCTTGTGCGTCCACTGATAAGCAGTTACCGACGTCAAGCAGACCGAAGAAACTTCTTGGACTGCTTGACCATGCGATCCTTCGAAACCTCCGTTACTATTTAGCATTCGACAAAGCGTAAAATCCCAGAAGACGTGAACCTTCGACAACAGAACTGTGTAAACCTCAAAATATATTCCCTTTCCAAAAATACATAAATAACCAACAAAATGCATTTCAATATTCTTTTATGTATTTTATTCATAATATTCTCACCCACGTGTTTCGGCCGGTATTCCGTCCGTCTTCTTATTACAAGTATATTCTTGCAATAAAAACATCACACTGAAGATAGCCACAATACCAGCTGAAACATATTCGTAAAAATTTTGTGCATAAAATGCATAACAGAATATCGACGTACACTTTTTTGTTCTTTATATATTTTTGGATCTGATTAATGTAAGAAAGATGGAACGTATCGAAATATTCCAATCAATTTCGTCTTAAGTCTGTGTGTGGTTGGTATCATGATATTATAAGGTGTAGAGTCAATAACGACAATATCAAAGCTCGCCATTGGCCACGATTCCGAGCTTGTTACGCACACTTCCCGTCCTCTGATTCAATTTCGTCATCAACCTACACCTTCTGATTTTTTTTTAAATTTATAAAGGTTTGTACTCTCATTACAATTCTGCAGGTATCCCATCCTTCCCCTAATCCAGCCAGACTTCCAGCCTATTGTAGAATCCTAATTGCACAATTTTAACAACAGTATGGCATTTGAATACATCACAACGTTCATCCTTGTGTCATATCCTGAGGTGTTCACTTCATTAAACCTTCTTAGGTGTCTTCTCTTCCTGAGCCCTCTTCACAAATAATTCTATATCCCCTCTAAAGAAAGGGCCACTTTTTACAGCTACATAATACTACTAATACAATTACCAAAACCCCGATCTTTAGCACATTAAACACCAAAAGGATCGACAATGTTCTAATCTGGCGAAACTAAATTACGTAAAGTAGCAAGTGAGTCAGAATCTCGAAGTGAGTTACACCATGACGTGTCGTTGGTGACATCGCATATGGTTGGTAATTTTGACAGTTTCCATAGTTACTGGGGTGCGATTCGACGATAGTGTAGTCATATTTAAGTAATAATTAGGACTGTCCTTAATAGATTTGTTCTTTTAGGCGTAGTATAAAATTCCAAGAAAATAGTTAAAACATTTCACATCTCATAATGATTGTTGATAATTATAAAGAAGTAACAATAACGGTGACCTAACCAACAAAGAAAATAATGATACATTACGTGTTGACATTAGTGAATCGCTAATGTTTAAAAATCAGTAAAAAGTGGAGTAGCATTAATGTAATTGACCCAAACAACATGAATAAAAGAAAATGATGCAAAGGTGTGTGGAGTAACGCGTGAATATTTTGGCAACCCGTCATATGAGGGGCACGTGGCTCATAACATACGTAATATCCACTCTGCAGTCACAGAGAACATAATTTGTGTCCATTATAAACACCTCTCCGTTAATATTGTATAAGGAAATAGTGGTTTTTACCTGTAAGAATCATACAAAGCAAATAAATACACTCTGTAGAAAGAATTAATAGATTATTCATGTCAAACAGGGCAGTACATATAGTTGTCGCTAAACTTTAAAGAGACAGCATTATATTAACAGGTTATCTGCACAAACAAATAGTAAATAACTAAATAAACTACAGATTCATGCAGTTATATATTGTTCAATGCAACATAAAACTAACCTTTTTTTGTACAATATCTTACAGAAATTTCTAGAATCGTAGGCTTACTAGGCTGTACGGAGTATTCTGCAACAGAGTTTCGTGGTGTAATCTCTGATAAATAGCTGTACCACACGAACCCCTTTGAAATTTATGACGCCTATTAAAACTCTCTCGTTTCGCACAAGGAGAGAGAAAACCGAGAGAGGGGGAGAGAGACTTGGCCGCTTCAAGAAGATTCACGGTTTCATTTCCACCTCTTTTCCTAAGCAAGGAAGTTGGTGAGATGTGAGGTTTTGACGGATGGAACTGCAAACCGTGACGATGTGTAAAACTGTATAAATTTGCCCTTGTTTCGGAGTAACGTGTTCCCTCCAACCTCAGGGTAGGAGAGATCGACACTGAAGGTAGAAGCAACACGTACTTACAAAACTTCAGTTATTTTCTACCAGACTACACGGAGTTATAATATTCATAATAACACGGAATTTCTTTGTCGTAATGCTACAACAACCCGCCTGCACTCTTTCTTGAACCTCCTACACTCGTTTTAAAAGCGCGCACCTTTATATCCCCTTAGTACAGAACAATAAAGGGCTGATATGCACATTTGGAGATGTCGGTTCATGTCAGTGGCGTCGAAGCACCGCAGCCAGTTAATACCAGTAGTTCGTTTTTCAAGAAATTTCCTGTCTTTTGTCAAACTAGATGGTTCATTACCGTGTCCACAACAGACAGGTACTGAACCCTATCCTGGATCACATAAATCTAGTACACATCCTTCAACTCCGTTTCCTCAACATATATTTTAATATTATCCTACAATCTGCACCTACATCTCCCAAGTGGTCAGCTAAAAATAAAAATGACTAAAAATAACCATGCCCTAGCTAATTCTACATACAACACCATGTAGTTTTCAAAACATCATTAAATAAAACAAGAAGGGCGAGGGGGAAGGGGCACCGAGAGCAGTTTACCTTCCCTCATGAACTGAAACGTCAGTCAGGCCAAAGTGCTACTCTGTTGTTTTGAGACCTAACAACACACACGACTTACGACCAATGATTACGTACAGCAAATCCAGCTACACAACGGTCATATTTGACAACAGTTTCATTCACAGGCAGCGTATAATTGTTAAAACAGGCAAAAGCCGATACAGGAAAACACAAAACTAATTCGTCAATATATTATCTTATTTAACTCGTTTTACTAACCAGAAGTAACGGACAATCATCCAAAAACCTGTAAAACCTCATAGTAAGTTAGCCATCTAGCATCACCCGCATACTGACAAATGAGATACAAAGGCAAAAGATAGCGAATTACGTTTCATTTGGCATACCCGGAATTTATTTTCCAACACCAATAACAAAAACAAATCTTTCAATAAAAACTCTTACAAATATTCTACATTGGTTGTAAAATCTAGTGAAATAAATGCATAAAAGTGTGGTCATTTGCCATCAAAATCTGTGGTCATGTTACACCTTCGAAAGAGAGAAGCAATTCTGATAAATTGAGTACTTCAATATCTTCACCAAAAGTAAAAAAGATGAATTCAGTTTGGTTGATTACCCGCCCAAAAACATCTTGCAAAGTTAGCCTCGAATGTCACCGCTTTTGTTAGAAAAAAGTTAATCACACAAAAAAATTAGTGCGTGAAATAACTTCCAAGCAATTATTTTGGTATGGTAGGTATTTAAATCCTTGAAGCACGAAATTAATGTAAATAACAACTCAAAACTCAGCTCCTCTCTCATAAAAGTAAGGCGTCCTTACTAAAAACAACCAAACAGTTACTGCTGCATACAAAAATAACGGTTTGATGTTTGTGTGACAGTGCGTCACTGATACTATAATATAAACAGCCAACTACATGCAACAATAATAATTTTATTAATAAACTCAATCAGCTCAACATGTTTCGGGCGATAATTTCGCATCCTCAGTAATACTAGACTGTGTTTACAGCTTGTGGTATAAAGCACCGACAATGCTGCCTGCTGGTGACCAGGTTGAGGTGGAACTTAGCAGTCACCAGCAGGCAGCCCCGTCGGTGCATTATACCACAACCTGTAAACACAGTCTAGAGCAACTGAGGATGGGCGAAATTATCGCCCGAAATATGTTGAGCTGATTTAAATTGTTAATCAAATTATTATTGTTGCATCTAGTTGGCTGTTTAAATTATTGTAAAAATAACAGTCCTTACTTATTCTGAGATTACAGTAAACACATCTACATGCGTGTTTTGTTGGTAAAATGCGTAGCCATTTACAACTAATATTAAAGCAAGCAGCAGATCGTAAATAGTAATCAAGTTGCTGAAAAAAGTAATACGATTTTTGGCCGCTTCCAAGCAACACATTCATACTGCAATGGATGAAAATAAAGATCAGTAACAAGTTAATGACGTACCCGTTTCTCTAATAAAGAATAGGACCTTCCACACTAGATCATAATGACCAGTTATACCGGGTGAAAATAAATTCGCGCCGTTTTTAAAAAATAAGCCTAAAATTGTACGCAACATCGTAAACTGAGACGCTTAATTTTCGAGGTATTCGTCACCGTTCAATGGCGCAAGCTATCAAATGATCAAACTCAACGCGCCTCGTAAATACGCGTGTAATGGCTGTGCAGAACGATCACCTAGAAATGTATGTGCATTCCAAGAGAAGTCGCAGTTTCAACTGACGGTCGAAAAGTACTCTGAAAAACGTGCAAAATCACATGAGCTTTACATTCGAGTCTGCATGACGTCAACCAACAAAGTGCAGATTCCCGTGAATGATGCATGACAACGGACGCCTGCTGTGCATTGTGTGTCTTGAGTACACTTAACAAAGTGCTGGTATCTCGTTGATGAAACTGCTGAGGAGCGTGTTACCTTAATTTAGTGCGACCTGTATCACGAAAACTAAGTGAATCAGGGCACGTGTTGTATATTTTTTTAAATTATCTCGTAACATTACATCACAATGCAGACAGCTTATACGCGAATTATACTTTGCATTGTATATGTCTTCAAGTATATATTAGCATTAATATGCTCCATATTTAGTTGATTCATTTCAACAGTTGTGTTTGGAGAAGTTAAAATTTCTCCTACCCAACTCTTCCTCAGCACCGTGCTATAATTTAATAACACTATAGTATTTGGTTTTTCGAGAATAATATGGTAAGGAAGAAATTTTGATCTAAAATGGAGAATGTAATAGGAGGTTGGGGAAAAGTGCACAGTAACGAGCTGCATGATTTGTACTTGTCACTAAATATTATTCATGTAAAAAAATCAAGGAAGTTAGGATGGGCGGGGTATGTGAAACGAATAGGGGAGAAAAAAATGCATAATGGATTGTGGAAGGGAACCCTTAAGGAAAGAAACCATTTGAAAGACATAGGCCTAGAAGGGATGATAATATTTAAATGGACCTTAAAGAAATAGGATTGGAGGGCGTGGGAAGACTTAGTTTGGATCAGGATAAAGTAGCAGCTGTTGTGAAGACGGTAATGCACTTACTTATTCCATAAAATGCTCCTAATTACATATCTACGGTACTAGTAGCTTCTCAAGAAAGAAACTGTTAGTTTCTCAGTTAGTTAATAAATTCTAGCGATTATACAAATTTTTAAGAACCTTGCTACCCCAGTAACTACTATGCCTTAACAAGTATAGTTGTTTACCTACATATTAGCACTTAATAATGCGAAAAGAGAAAATGTGCATAAAGGAACAGCACGTTGAATACTCCTACCATATCCTAGACTGTCATTAAAGAGTAAAGGACATAAAGTTTCACTCTGTCAGTAATATGGTGGGCAGTATTCAAATTAGATGGCAGTGCCTGGCAGTAAGAACTGAGAAACAAAAATATTTACAGTTTGGCCTTGCTTCTCAAAGAACCAACTTACATTTTACGAACAAAATTGTACTAGCCACTTATAGCAGCAAGCCTCAAGGGGGAGCGCTCTGCTTAACTACAAAAGCCTGGGGCCTACAAAGTGTCTTGAAGCAAGGGTTCGTAGTAGGAGTTTATGTTTCCCCCCCCCCCGCCGTAGCAAAAAGCCAAACAGTCCTTGGCAACAATGACCAGCCCCCAAATCACAACAGCTGAAATACGCAATTTAAGACACAGAACTGGCGAACTGGCAGGGATCAGCAGCTTAGAAACTACCATCAGACAAGTTGGAATTATCTTCCATCAGACAAGTTGGAATTATCTTCCCTGCTATAAACCAAGCAGCTAAAGTACTGCAGAAAAAAACAAAACTACAAAACAAAAAAGGAATTAGAAGAAGAGCAATGGCAGGTGTTACTGCTACTTGTTTAGGAAACGCCGAGGACTTTAAAAAGTTAAGTTTATACAGTGTCACAAACTTCAAAAGAATGAGTCTTTAAAATGTAGCCTACATTCAGTAACCTCAAAAAGACACTGTGCTCCTGGTTTATTATATGCAGTAACTTTAAAAAGTTCCTGGAATTCGCTGATATAATTTACAGGAATTCTCTGGTATAATTTATAGGAATTGCTGCATGGGGGAAATTTTCGTCTCATAAGTCGGTTCGTCGCCTTAGGGACACGGTCAGAAGGAAATGCCCCGAAAAATAAAGAGCAAACATTTGGTTTCTCCTTCTCGGCAATGGTCCAGCACACCGGTCAGTTTTGGTCAAGGATTTCTTAGCAAAGAACAATGTGACAACACTGGAGCATCCCCCAAACTCTTTTGACCTTGTCTAAGCCTATTTTTGCCTGTTTCCTCGACTGCAATCAGCACTGAAGGGACGACGCTGCTGACATAATTAAGAATGAGACGGAAGAGCTGAAAATTCTTTCACAAAATGGCTTCAAGGAATGTTTCTAACATCTTTACAGTCGCTGGCAGAAATGTATAGTTGCACAAGGGGACTCATTTGAAGGAAATGTAGCTTCAGTGATTTTACTGTTTCTATTTCTCAAAAATAAAGTGATTCCGGAAACATTTTGGTGCAAACTGGACATCAGAATTGGGCTCTTGTAAACACGGTAAAGGATCGTCGAGTATAAAAAATTCTTAGATCTTCTTGAATAGCTGAGAAGTTGAGAGGATCTCAAGCACGGACAATGCTGCATGGAGTCAGTTACTTCCTGGTAATAGAATGGGTGAATTTTCCCACGTTCACACCAAGAAGTTAATTGGTGAGAGGGGGTAGAGTTCCTGTCATCCTGAACTCTGGACGCTTTACTCCCTAGGCAAGATCGTCCAGTACCTAGTTAAGAGGCAGCTGCAAGATACTAAAGGAAAGAATGAAAGGTCATCTCACCATTAGGCCGGCAGTTTGGTGTAGGAATTTACTTAGGAAGTAAAGTGAGATATTTAGTTGGAATAAAGATGTCTTTAGGTGTTGGAAAGAATCTAGGAGGTACACTATTCCAATCCCAAATTAATGCCTCCAATGTTTACATTTTCTACCACGTTGTACTTAATAACTCTTGTGAGTTCAATTGATAAAATTAAATTCAAGGCCCTGCTTCTTCCTTGAAATTCTGGAAGGCATAATCGGTTGTAAGAAATTCAAAACAAGAAAATATAATTAACTATAAGGACTTTCCGAACCTTAAGAACTTTAAAAATTTTCATTATATCTAAAAAGATTATCAAAATCGATTCTGAAATATCTCGATATTCTCTGTCTCAGGTTTCAACCTCTACAATACGTGTTCAGTACAGAATATTCTATCTGGCCCAAATTACCAGGAAAGTTATTAACCGAAAACCACATTTTGTACGAGCAGGATTCCAATTTCCAGCAAAGCACAGGTAATTTAATAAAGCACATCCCGTTGTGTCATAACTCAAAAGATGGAAAGAGGCGTGTCATCAATTTCAACACAAATTATATTCTCTTTCAGAGGCATTTACACAACACATAGGTTGTACTGCGACTGACAACTTGCCTTTTTTCTTCTGATGCACAGCTACGTCTAGCAACCGCAGGGGATGCCCTGTTGAAAATACTCGTCAGTGAATTAGCGGAAATTCGGGTATTATGAAACAGCCGGACAATAAAGAGTGTCACGGTTTTTTTTCCGTTTGGAGGTACACAGCGGGGCAACGTGCTCAGATTCTACAAAGATGCCCCTATAGGATACCGCGGTTTTGTAAAGGTTCGGGCTCCTTTTCTTTTTATGCCGTAACATGTCATCCTGTTTGTTTTTCCCGGAAATGTGGCACATTAGAAGGAACTGCATTTATAAAGTGTATATTACTTCAAAGCGCCAGATTAAACCATGCGTTCGCATAATCGCGAAAAACGCGTACTAGTTTTGTCACGTCCTTCTGTCCGTCCCTCTGTCCGTCCGTCCGTTCGCATGTATCAGCGCGGCTCTCACTGAACGGATTTCCGTGGAATTTGATATTGCGGATTATATAAGATCTTCCCACAAACCAAAAAATTTGGTCAAAGTCGGAAAGAATGTCGGAAACTACACGATGACCTAAGTACATTCTATCGTCACCGGCCATATGAATTTGTCATAATGTTGTATTGTTGACAGTGACATGTACCATCAACAACACACATACTACATATTTATTAAAACCAACTAATTTCACATACTTGTCAAACCATTTAAAACCACATTATTGGATTAAAATGGATTTAAAATATCTCCTACATGTTTCAATCCCTCTATGGGATCATCCTCAGGGAGCATAAAATAATGTAGGACT
>Ga0123352_10013028_pt1 | contig 13179 bp, 13 predicted proteins | sample TergutLab28metaG_FD_89700 | JGI IMG/M metagenome (GOLD analysis project Ga0123352, IMG submission 89700) | Labiotermes labralis P1 segment gut microbial communities from Petit-Saut dam, French Guiana - Lab288 P1 | ecosystem: Host-associated > Arthropoda: Insects > Digestive system > Gut ... | reverse complement strand
GAGAGGGTAGTGCTGTCGATGCACACCACGCTTGGTCCAGAGGCCTTTTGAAGGATTCCAAGGAGCTCGTTCAGTGACCTGTTAAGCTCAATGACTGCTCTGGCTATTTCAAGCGGCGAGGCACTGGCGGCTAAAGAAGTGTCCTCAGCAGCCAAAAGGCTGCCCTCAAAAGCACTGTTAGCCAACGGCGCGCTCAGCTCGCTAGGGTCTTCATCAATCAGAACTTGCTGGTCTTGATTGGCAGCCGCCTCGCCTTCTCCAGCGGACAAATCGGCACTGTCAGAAGCTGCTGAATCAGCCTCCGGAATAAAGACCTGCACCTGTTCAATTGTTGCGGTAGAATCAGAGAAAATTGAATCATCAGCATAAGCTGGGGCAGCAGAAAATAACACGCTCACCGCGAGCATGAAGGCTAAGAATACTGCAAAAGTTTTCCTCATCGCCAGTCCCCTGAGACGGACATTCCCCATTCATTAAAGAAGGTCATACCAAATCATCTGTTATGTTAGCATATCAAGAGGCTAATTGCCAGCAATACACTAAAGATTTCACCCTAAGGAGACTGGATGAACACGTGCAAAAGACCTGATGAAATGCAGCGGATAACCACACCGGAACTAGCTGAACTTTTCATCGCTGAGCAGGTAAAAGAGATCCAATCGCAGGTGGGGGACAAAAAGGTTTTACTGGCACTTTCCGGCGGCGTGGATAGCTCGGTTGTTGCTGCCTTGTTAATCAAGGCTTTGGGCAAGCAGCTGGTATGCGTGCACGTCAACCACGGACTCATGCGCAAGGGTGAGAGCGAGCAGGTCATTGAGGTGTTTCAAAACCAAATGGACGCAAACCTGGTATACGTTGAAGCTGCCCCTCGATTCCTTGATAAACTCGCCGGCGTAGCCGACCCAGAAGAAAAGCGCAAAATCATCGGCGTTGAGTTCATCAGAGTCTTTGAAGAAGAGGCGCGCAAACTCAGTGCCATAGACTTTCTTGCACAGGGAACAATCTACCCCGATATCCTGGAAAGCGGCCCGGTAAAAGCCCACCACAACGTGGGAGGCCTGCCCGATGACCTGCAGTTTGAGCTCGTTGAGCCGGTAAAACTCCTGTTCAAAGACGAGGTACGCGTTGTGGGCGCTGCCCTGGGCTTGCCTGACTCGATGGTCTCTCGCCAGCCCTTTCCGGGCCCCGGACTTGGGGTTCGCTGCCTGGGCGCTATCACCAGCGATCGCTTGGAGGCCTTGCGTGAAGCTGACGCAATCCTGCGCGAGGACTTCGACGCCACCGGCTTGACCCGGGAAGTATGGCAGTTCTTTACCGTAGTGCCAAACTTTCGCACCACCGGCGTGCGTGATGGCAAGCGAGCCTACGACTGGCCGGTCATCATCCGTGCGTTCAACACCATTGATGCCCTGGAGGCTGATGTACCCGAGATCAGCTGGTCAATCCTCAAAAAGATCACTGCCCGCATACTGGATGAGGTTCCCGGAGTATGCCGCGTCCTCTACGACCTCTCCCCCAAGCCCCCCGGCACCATAGAGTGGGAGTAATGGAGAGTAAACCAGCCCTTCTAACCTCTTAGCCTGCTCATTGGTACAGAGGGGCGGGGTTTGGTGTCCCAGATTGGAACAGGGGGACGGGGTTAGTGTTCCAGACCAGCCCCGCTCCTCTGTCCCAAACCAGCCCCTCAGTTTATGCCTTGACGCAGATGCCATACTTCCTGCCGCGTTTGCACGCAAAAAGACGATTTTTGGTCAAAAACCGGCAAAAAACGTGGGAAAACTCGACAAAAACAGTCTTTTTGCGTGCAAACGCGGCAGGAAGTAGTACAATTGTGTCATGGAGACAGTAATAGGCTACAAGTCAGCAGTAGAGTACTGGCGAATTCATGGCAAGACGCAAGTTGACCGCCAAAATCGTCAACGCAAGAGCATGTCTCCTGCAAGGCCTCCCGATGCCGCCATCACACGCCAACTCAATGCACAAGGTCTTTCGTATCCGATACATGTTTTGGTTAGCACGCCTGCTGCGCAGAGAAGATCACAAAAGGTGCAAACTCACGCATATGCCAAACCTCTACCCGAGGGCAGTCTCATCGAGGTTGGCGACGGGCTTTTTGTATGCTCGCCAGAACTTACCTTCTTTCAAATGGCGAGTGAGCTTTCGTTTGCAGAGCTCTTGGAGTTGGGCCTTGAACTATGCGGAACGTACATTTTGCCGGTCAAGGGTGTTCACAGCGAGGATCCAGAGGTGGCCAAGAAGCAACTGTACAATCGAACTCAACTTACCAACAAGGAGAGGCTGGCGGCATATCTAGCTCGCACGGAGGGGCTGTTTGGCCAGAGGCGGTTTTTAAGAGTATTGCAGTATATAGTGGATAACTCTGCCTCGCCGAGGGAGACCCAGCTTTTTCTACTCTTGACCTTGCCCTACAAATACGGTGGATATGGTTTTTCCCAGCCAGAGCTCAATGCCAAGATCACGCCAACCAAGGCAGCCAAGGAAACATCGAGCAAGAAGTTCTTTCGTTGTGACCTGTTCTGGCCAGAGTTCAACGTTGCCGTTGAGTATGAAAGCGACTTGATCCACTTGACCCCCTTACAGATAGCCTTTGATTCCATGAAACGAAACAGCTTGAATGCTATGGGCATAACGGTGATTTCTGTGACAAACAAGCAGATTTACAGTGCGGTGGAGTTTGATAGAGTTGCCAAACAGCTTGCGGCCAACCTAAACAGGCGCCTGCGCAGCAACGAAAGTGACGGGTTTATCAAAGCGCGCCGTGAACTACGCAGCATGCTTCAATAGCAACCTGCAGCATGCTTCGATTGCAACCTATCAGCACTTCAATAGCAACCTATCAGCACTTCAATAGCAACCTACCAGCACTTCAATAGCAACCTATCAGTGCTTCGATAGCAACCTATCAGTGCTTCGATAGCAACCTACCAGCACTTCAATAGCAACCTGTAGCATACCTCGACAGCAACCTGCAGCACGCCTCGACAGCAACCTGCCAGTGTTTGCTTCGTGCTAGAACTCTCGAATAGTTCAATCCCAAAAACACCTGTACTTAAAACTGTATAGAACAGTGCCAAATCGTTCCAAAACGTATCGTTTTGTATGCAAAAGTCTCTTAGTATCACCACTATCAATTTGTTTCTCTCAGTGCGCTTCCCTTTAATGGGTAAATCAAGCTCAAACAATAAAACGCAGCAAATACATACAGCAAGTATCCAATGTGCAAAAACGCAACTCTTAGGCACAAGACAATCATGAGAGCGAGAGTGGACATGAGAAACATCTATGCATGCTTTAAATGGGTGATTGATGAGGCAGACATCAGAATTGAGGGCAAGAGTGCAGATTTCACTCGGGCAAGATGGAAGATTGGAGACTACGACCTCAATGCAATAGAGGCTGCCAATCAGGTCAAAGAAAGCTTGCCGGGCAGCGAGGCTATCGGGCTTACTGTTGGAGACGCAGACGCAAAGGCTTCTCTAAAAGACGCCCTCTCACGTGGCTTGGACGCTGTGTGGCATATCAATACTGGCGAGTCAAAAATTGAGGACCATCGCACCAGCTCACAGGCGCTGGCAGCAGTGCTCAAGCAAAATGCCAACGCAGCTTTGGTGATTTGTGCCGAAGGCTCTCAGGATTTGTTTGGCAGACAGACAGCGCCTCGTATTGCAGCAGCACTCAACTGGCCGGTTGTGACCTCTGTAGCTGAGCTATCAATTCAGGGGAGTGTTTTAGAGGCAACACGCAAGCTCGAGGGCTGCATTGAAAAGGTCAATGTTGAACTTCCTGCTGTTGTATCGGTTCTTCCCAGTATCAATGCGCCTGAATACCCAAAGCTCAAGGCAATCATGGAAGCCAAAAAGAAGCCGATATTTGAAGTAGAAATTTCTGAGCTAGAGCTCAAAGATGCACAAGGCTTGCACTCTCAAGACGAGGGGTACGTCATGAACCGCAAAAACATAGTCATAAAAGAGGGATCAACAGAAGAGAAAGTTGCCCAACTGGTTGAATCACTAAAGAAGGATGGTGTGCTCTGATGTCAAAAATCTATTTCTATGCAGAGGACGAAAAACACAGTCGTATAACTACAGCGCTTATCCAAGACAGCGGAAATCTTGCCTGCGCCTTATGCTTTGGTAAAGAGATTCCCGCAAGCGTCAAAAATAGCGGCGCAAATATGATTGTCTGGTTTGAAGCAGACGATGATTCTCCGGAACACTACGCAAAACTGCTCTCAGAGCGGCTGGTTGAAACCAACGCAACAGCTGCACTCTTTGAGTCTACGGCTCGCGGAAGAGAGTTGGCGGCTCATGTGGCTGGTTTTCTCAATGCGCCGATGTTCTCAGACGCTTCTAAGCTTGAAATAAAGACAGAAGGGCTCAGCTGCGAGCACACAATCTATGGCGGAATGATGCTGCGCTCCTCGTCAGCTGAAGGTTTTGCTATTGCAACGACTCAAGCAGGGTTCTATGAAAGAGAGGTCCCAAAAAAAGAAGTTGAGGAGATTGAGCGCATAAAAGCTACAGAGATAGACACAAGAGTCCAGGTTATATCTCGCGAGGATATCGTGAAGGCAGGTGTAGACCTGGCTGCAGCCCCGGTCATTATTTGCGCAGGGCTGGGCATTAGTGACATTGAGGACTTAGCCATCCTCGAAGCTCTGGCGGTTGAATCGGGAGGAGCAGTAGCTTGCACGCGTGGGGTTGCTGAGGATAGAGGCTGGTTTGCAGCTGAACTCTACATTGGAATATCGGGCAAGATCCTCAATCCTGACTTGTACTTAGGGGTGGGTGTGTCAGGTCAAATCCAGCATATGTACGGGATCAGAGGGGCAAAGACTGTTGCTGCCATTAACACCGACGAATGCGCACCAATTGTCAAGTCCTCTGACTACGCACTGATAGGGGACTACAAAGAAGTGGCGCCAGCGTTATTGGCAGCTTTGAAGAAATGACTTGATTAACCTCAAATCGAGAAAGGAGTAGCCCAGGGATTATAGATTCATGCGAGTGCATTAATTTTGCTGACAAACAAAACGAAAAATCAAGAGAAAGGAAAGTAAGAATGGACAATTTTAAGAGTGTTGAGGGTAAGGTAGCCTTGGTAATAGGTGCAACCAGTGGCATAGGTGAAGCTATAGTCAAGACCTTTGCTCAAAACGGTATGAAGGTAGTCTTCTCGGGTAGGCGCGAAGATAAAGGTCAGGCTCTGGCGGACGAATTGACAGCAGAAGGTTGTGCTGCAACATTCGTAAAAGCAGACGCAAACAACGAGGCAGAAGTAGAAGCCCTTGTGCAGGCAACGGTAGACAAATTCGGCAAGCTCAATGTTCTTTGCAACAACGCAGGCCGCACCTATCCTAACAAGCCTGTTCATGAGTACACGAGCGAGGACTTTGACGCCTTGAGCGATTTGCACTACAAAGCGGTATTCCTGGGAACAAAGTACGCAGTCAAGGCCATGATCGACACTGATTCTCGAGGCTGCACAATCATTAACACGGTTTCTGGCTCCGGGCTGAGGGGAACAGAGGGATTGTCGCTCTACACCTCGTCCAAACATGCTGCAATGGGTCTCACCAAGGTGGCCGCGCTGGACTATGCACGCCATGACATTACAGTAAATGCCATCTGCCCCGGTGTTATCGACACCGAGATTTTTGCAGGAGTTCCGGCAGAGACTATGGCAGTGTATAACGCAATGATGCCGCTAGGACGCATAGGCAAAGCTGAAGAGGTAGCCTGGCTGGCCCTTTTCCTAGCCTCAGACATGGCACGTTTTATTACCGGAGCGGCAATAACCATAGACGCAGGCTTGTGGGCAGGCGATCAGAACCCTGCTTTGGTATGGGAAACCCCTGATACACGCGAATTCTAAGGAGAAGCAATGAACCGTGCTAGAAATGTAGCTATTGGTAGCATCGTCATGACGGCGGTCTCGATAGGAAGCTACATGTCTTTGCCAGTTTTTCTGATGCCCATAAGTGAAATGACAGGAGCATCGATTGGGCAGGTCACCCTGCTGTTCTCTTTTGCTGCCATAGCAAGCTTGCTTACTTCGTTGCTCTTTGGGCAAATACTGAAAGTCGTAAGACTTAAACTATTGGCATCTCTTGCAGGACTGGCTTTTGCCCTGTTCTTTGTGGGCATATCGCTTTCTACTTCTATCGTAGTTATCTATGCAGCGGCAGTATTCTTTGGTTTTGCAACAGTTGCAGGAGGCTATGCTGCCTCGCAGACGAGCATTGTTTGGTGGTACCCAAAGGGCACCGCACGGATTATCAGTTTTATCACCGTTGGTGTTGGCATTGTGGCATTTATACTCTCGCCGGCACTAGCGAGTGCAATAGAAACATTTGGGGTAGGCCCAACCGCCTTGGTTGAGGGCTTAGTTGGTGGAGCCGTCATGATTTTCTGCGCTCTGTTTTTGCTGGCGGAACATCCTAATACCTATGGTGTTTCTGTGGAGCAAGATGCCCCAGATAGTCTGGAAAATGATCCTGAGGCTGCGCCAGAGATTGTTGGCCTTGCGATGAAGGATATTCTCAAAACCCCACAATTCTGGCTTATCTTTGTTGCTTGTGTGATAGCCGTTATTGCTATGACCGGGTTTACCAACAATGCCTCGATTTTCTATCAGAGCATTGGGTTGACACCGCTGCAAGCTGCAATGGGTATTTCTGTCTTCAGCATTGCAACCTTGGTCTGGGCACCTTTATATGGCATCTTGGTTGATAAGAAAGGGCCAGCATTTGGCACTCTTATCTGCGGCGCTATCTCAGCAGCCATTATGTTTGCTGCCACCGTCTTGACCGGAATGCCAGGAGCGATGATTATTGCTGCAGTGGCAGCAGCCATGTGCTTGTGCAATATGCTGGGGCCGGTAACACTTCCGCGAGTCTTTGGTACCAGAGAGGCTGGTTCCCTAGTGGGGCTTGCCACGGCTGCTGGTAGCATTGGAGCCATGCTTGGCGCACCTATAGCCGGCTTTATTCTCGACTCAACAGGTTCATACAACCCCTTCTTAATCACTGCCGGAATACTGATGATTCTCTGTGTTTTATTCGTATTCCTGGGTGCCAGAAAAACTATCACTGCCAAACAATAGGCCGTTTGACTATTCATCCCCACAACCTTGAAAGGAAGCAAGATGAAACGTTACTACCTTGATTTAACCGATGAGCAACAACTCATCATGAACATGATTCATGATTTTGGTCAGAACGTGGTTGCGCCGCGAGCTGATGAAATCGACCGATCAAATGAGTTTCCAATGGACATCTTTGAAAAAGCCGCGGAGCTTGGCTTTACGATGTTCCTTTTCCCGGAAGAGCACGGCGGCGCCGGGCAAAACGACAAGATCATCCTGCTTATGCAAGAGGAGCTTGCGCAATTTAGCCCTTCTGTGGGCTTTGTCCTCAACTATCTCGTTAAGGCAATGGGCATCTTTAGCCTGGTTCCCGAGCTGGCAGCAAAATACGCAGAAGATCTTCAGAAGGGCCGCACGGTTGCCGCATTTGCAGTGGCTGACCCAATCGGCTCATTTAATTACTCGCAGCACCCGGTGTTTGCCCGCAAAGAGGGTGACGAGTGGGTCCTCAACGGCACGCGCCTCTTTGTTACGGCCACAGGAATCGCCAAGCTCATCTTGTCACATGGGCTTTGTGATGACGGTCAGTTCAGGTACTTTGCGGTTGAAGCGGGAGTGCCTGGCTTTGAAACCACAAAGATCGAGCAGAAGATTGGTCTGAATGGCATCAATAATGGCGTTTTGAGCTATCAAAACGTCCGCGTTCCCGAGAGCAGTGTTCTTCCCTTCCCCTCTGTAAGCGATACGGTTTTGAGCGGCTATAACGGTTCATACCTGGAGGCTGCTGCTGTTGCTGTGGGCGGAGCACAGGGCGTCTTTGACAAAACGCTTGATTACATTAAAACTCGGGAGTCGCATGGTATCACCTTTGACAAGATGTCCTTCCATGCTGATCGCATGGGGCGCCTTGCTTCACGGATTGATGTATGTCGATGCTATCTGCACCGCACCATCGAAGACTTTGTGAATCAAACAATCACCCCCGAGCAGGGCCACATTATCAAGGCAGAGAGCGTCAATATATTCATTGACGTGGCAAAGGAATGCATTGAGTCTTGGGGTGGCATCGGTGTATTTGAGGACACCGGTATTACAAGATATCTTCGCGACGCAAGCACCCTTCTTCCCGCGGATCAGCCCAACGACGTTCACTATCAGCAAATCGCAAAACATCTGGGCATGAGAATTACCAGAACACTCTGTGATTAAGCGGAGAGATTCGGCAGAGGAGGGCAACTCTCCTCTGCCGAATTCTTTGCAACTGAAAAAAACCAGGTAAAGGAGAGGCTTGCATGCAAGAATATGATTTTGACATTATTGTTGTTGGGTCGGGATGTTCAGGCGCCGTTGCTGCCTATGTAGCTGCTTCTGCGGGCAAGAGCGTTCTTGTAATCGAACGAGGGGCTTTTGCGGGAGCCAAGAATATGACAGGCGGCAGGATATACTCCCATGCGCTCAAAGAAGTATTCCCTGATTTTGAAAATGAAGCACCACTTGGTCGCAAGATAACCCATGAGCGTATAAGCCTCATGACTGCCGATGCAAACACGACCTTGGAATACTCCGGCGCCTCGCTGGCGCAGGAGGGAAGAAATTCCTACAGCGTGTTGCATGCCCCCTTCAATCGCTGGCTTGCCGAGCAGGCAGAAGCCGCGGGTGCAGAGTACATCTATGGCATTGCAGTTGAGGCGCTGGCAAAAGATGCAACAGAGAAGGTCATTGGAGTTACAGCAGGAGGCGATACGATTACCGCACAGGTCACCATCATTGCGGATGGCGCCAACAGTCTGCTCTCTGCTCAGGCAACAAAAGCACCTCTGCCAAAAGCCAACGAGATGGCAGTTGGCATCAAAGAGGTGCTGGAGCTGTCTCCTGATGCAATTGAGTCAAGATTTCTCTGCTCTGAAGGAGAAGGGGCCGCATGGCTGTTTGTTGGTGACTGCACCAAAGGACATACCGGGGGCGGCTTTGTTTACACTAATAATGATTCGCTGTCGCTTGGTCTGGTAGTGACGATTGCTGATATTGCTGAATCAAGCACGCCAATCTACCAAATGCTTGAAGACTTCAAAAACCATCCCAGCATTGCGCCGTTAGTCAAAGGCGCAAAGGTGGTTGAGCATTCAGGGCACATGGTTTCTGAGGGAGGATACCGTACAGTTCCCGAATACGTTGGCGATGGTTGTCTGATAGCAGGAGATGCAGCCATGCTCTGCATGAACCTGGGCTATATGGTGCGCGGAATGGACCTTGCAGTGGCAAGTGGAAAAATGGCCGCAGAAGCAGCCTGCGAGGCAATCGACAAAGAAGATACGAGCAAAAGCGGGCTTGCAGCATACAAAGAAAAGATGGAAGCAAGCTTTGTTATGCAAGATTTAAAAACCTTTCAAAAGTGGCCGCACTTCATGGATGGCTGGAAGCGACTGTTTAAAACCTACCCGCTGCTTGCCCAAGAGGTATTCACCTCGCTGTTCACCGTAGATGGCACACCAGCCAAACCGCTTGTCAAACGCTTGATGCCCAGTATTAGGCGCGTGGGAATCCTGAACCTGCTAAAAGATCTGAGAGGAGCTCTGAAAGCGCTATGAGTAACAACGGCATCAACACCTTGGTTTCTCTCACCGTAAATCCTGACGCGATACTAGGTATGAATAAGTATCATGTTGACGAGCAAAACGCCCATATTGAGCTGATTGAAAACGCGGACCTTGAGGAGTTCTTAAAGCTCGTCCGTGCTTGCCCTGCGGCCTTATATCGTGTTGCTGAGAGCGGCGCAAAAAGCTTTGATCACGCCGGCTGCCTGGAATGTGGCACATGCCGTATTCTCTGCGCGGACACCATAATCAAAAAGTGGGAGTTACCCCAAGCAGGCATGGGCGTGGAATTCCGATATGGCTAAGAATCCCTAGGAAAAGGAGCCACTTGCAAGTCGAATGAACAACTCTTCGTCAGAAGATCGCTTCTTTGATGTTTTGTACGCTAAAAGAATCGGAAAGAAATCTTCTGGTATGTCAACCATTGTAACGGTAGTCAGCTCTTCGGCAAGATGCGTGCCAAGAGGACTGAGAACCAGCCCAACTGCCCCCGTATCGATTTCTACAAGAGACAGCAAAGAAGCTTCATTGTCAACAACAACAGAAGGCCGGAGCTTTTCTTTAGAAAGCAGGTCGTTGACGTTTTTACCAAGCGGAGTTGATGTGTCGTAGGTGATTATTCGGTGATTAAGCAGGTCAGTAGCCCTCAAATACCTGAGCCCTGAAAGGGAGTGCTCCTTGCTCATGACAACAGCGAGCTTTCGCTGCAAGATAGGAGTATAGTGGATATTTGGCACCTCTATTGGATACGCGCAAAAGGCAAAGTCAAAGGCTTCATCAACTATTCCTGAGACGAGAGTGGAGGTAACACCTTGAGTAATCTCGATTGATGACTCAGAAACCCGCTGGTTACTGTAGGCATTGAGTAACTCAGTCAGGTGAAGAGTTTGAAATGAGTCAACGGTACCGATTCGTAAAGTATTTATTTTCAGGGATTTGTATTTGCGAACAGCCTGTTGACCCTCTTCAAGCGCATCAAGTGCCTTGACTCCAAAAGAATAAAACTCACTACCCGCTTTGGTTAATTGTACGTTTCTGCCCCTTCGCTCAAAAAGCTCAACGCCCAGCTCATCTTCAAGTTTTGCTATTGAGCTGGAGAGAGCAGACTGGCTCACAAAGAGAGCCTCAGCAGCTTTTGTGTACTGCTGCAGCTGTGCGGTTTTTATAAAATACTGTAACTGTGAGATATTCATAGCTGTCTTTCAGGGAATGGAGCAAGTGTTTTGAGACGAGGGCGGCAACGCTCTAAGGGCAGCAAAACAGTTAAGCAGATTATAGCTTTTATCTGAATCTAAAAGATGACAGACGAGATTGATACAATGATAAACCAGACTGCAGGCACTGCCTCAAAGGAGATGCAAGATGCAAGGACATCAAGATTCCAGTAGGCCTCTGAACATGAAGCGCCGACTAGCTATGGCTGAAGAATGCCAAATTGCCTTTTTTGAGGGAAGAGCCCGGGACTTTTCGGCCTTGCCTCCGGGTGTGTATTCAGGGTGGCTCCGATCCAGAAAAGCCGGGATTGATCCAAAACAGACGAGTATCATTCAAAACGGCAAGGTAAGGTCTAGCTACGACGAGCTCTTGACAGACGTACAGCACAAAAACATCCTTTACAGCGAACGGTACACCCTCTTTTCTGAATTACTGGCCAGTGTTGGAGCCGCACTTTTTTACCTCGACAGCAACCTCTGTGTGTTTGATTGCTGTGGTGATGATGATCTTTTGGCAGAGCTGAGTGATAAGGGCATAGAAAAAGGAGCCTGTCTTCAGGATCAATATGCTGGATCAAATGCTGTTTCAGAGGCATTTATAAACAAATCACAGGCTCAGTTCTGTGGGAGGGAGAACTATTGTCAGCTCTTTGAGGATTACGCTTGTTATGCAGAACACTTCAGTTTATTAGGCAAACACATCAAGCAAAAAGAGTTCTACATTTTGATAATAAGTCCATTGCAAAAATTCTCAACCACTTTTTTAGCTCTCTGTAGGTATTTTAGCGAAGACCTACATGACTCCATCAATCTCAAGTATCAGCCACATGTGCGTTTGCTGCTGAAGCTGTTCAAGGCACAGGCGCAGATTAATAACGCCATGCCGATTGTTGTTGACCAAAATGACATTGTTGTAGATGTAGACGAGCAACTCTGTTGGTTGTATGGCAATTACACTGACCAATTGCGCGGCCAAAATATCTATACCTGGATGCCCGATTATGCCCACCTGTTTAAGAGGGTAAAAAAGGGAGAGGTAATCGTCAACTACAATTACCTATGCAAACAGAATTCGCTCATGCTCGAAGACAACGAGTTTTACATGACACTGCTCCCCCTGTATGACGAGGAGAGCAGCCCAAGAGAGTATATGGGCTTTGCCTGCACAATCACTCACGCACAGAATATGCGTAACCAGGTGAACAGAATGGTCAATGTTGATGCACTTTTCACTTTTAATGATGTGCTTGGAAACAACGAGGGCCTCATGTTTGTCAAGGAGCTTGCTGCTCAGGCAGCTGAAAGCACAAGTAACATACTGCTGTTTGGAGAAAGCGGCACCGGCAAGGAGATATTTGCACAAGCAATTCATAACGCAAGCGAAAGACGAGACAAGCCCTTTGTTGTTTTGAACTGCGCAGCGGTTCCCAAAGAGCTCATAGGACGCGAGCTGTTTGGGTTTACCGAGAATGCATTTAGCGAGGCAGACAAACGAGGAGTTAGCGGAAAATTTGAGCAAGCAAATCAAGGGACTCTGTTTCTTGATGAATTGTCAGAGATGCCACTGGATATGCAGGCTGTGTTACTGCGGGTTTTGGAAGAGCAACGGGTCACTCGGCTGGGAGACAACGAGTCACGCAAGATTGATGTGCGCATCATTGCTGCCACAAACAACGACCTCTTGGAATGCATCAAAGCGGGAACCTTCAGGCATGATCTGTATTATCGAGTCAATGTCATCCGACTAGACATTCCTCCTTTGAGAAACCGAACAGACGATATTCCAGAGCTCGCAGAATTTTTCTTGAAGGAGTTTGCCTCATCCTTGAACAGGCCAATTTTATCTATCAGCAGCGAGGTTTTGGATTGCATGCTCAAGTACCCTTGGCCGGGCAATGTGCGCGAGTTGAGAAACGCAGTTGAGCGATGCGTGAACATCTGTAAAAGCGATGAGATAACAAGCTCAATACTTCCTGAGGAGATTCTTCGCTATCGTAATCTTCAGATTCCTGCGCAAGCTGATGAGGTGAATGGACATGAGGTATTTCAGGCAGAAAGCTTTGCTTCCTTTGAAAAGCTCGAGAATGAGAGAATTAAAAAGCTCATGAAAAAACACAAAGGCAACAAGACCGCTGTTGCTCGTGAACTGGGAGTGACAAGAGCCACTCTATACCGCAAGCTTGAAAAAATAACCGGGTGGAACTGAGTTTTGTTTCATCAACTTAATCTCGGTTGTAGTTGAATTGGCTTACAACCCCTTGTCT
>Ga0123352_10013027_pt1 | contig 13179 bp, 10 predicted proteins | sample TergutLab28metaG_FD_89700 | JGI IMG/M metagenome (GOLD analysis project Ga0123352, IMG submission 89700) | Labiotermes labralis P1 segment gut microbial communities from Petit-Saut dam, French Guiana - Lab288 P1 | ecosystem: Host-associated > Arthropoda: Insects > Digestive system > Gut ... | reverse complement strand
AGGGCCCATGAGTGCCATGTATCATAAAAATCCACAAATGTTTTGAATTAAAATTTAAGGGGGGGCCCCCCCCCCCCCCCAATTTACCACATTTGAAGTACACATCTGCAACATCCACAAATACTTAACTCAAAATGGCAGTGCAGTATGAAGTCTGTACTGGTCATAGAATGCTGTAAAGTCTCCATCACCATTTCACTTATCAGTACTATTTCCAATGTTCGAACTTTCTCTTTCATTAAACAGTACATTGTTTTTACTACCATTACTGATCCCATGTTTGTCAAAAGTCTTCAAAGCTATGTAAGGGGTCACAGTACCTGCCTTTTCATGAATCTGCAATACCAAGCAATTGTCCCAGTGAACTTGATGAAGCCTTGTGCAACAGCACATCTTGCTTAAGAAATGATCATTTTTAGACAGAAATTCTGTTGTTTCTGTGGTGTCTTGTCCAGCTCTTCAACTTTGCTTGTTGGTTAGACTGTTTTGCAGTATGTGCACCAAAGTAGTGATTAATCTTCACCACCTTCACTACTTCTTCATCTTGCCTTCTCCACCGATTTATTTTTTAATTTGGAGAGGGATTCAAATGTCTTGTGGCACACTTCTTTCGCATTTGATGTAAAAAATCCTTGTGTGTTTGCTGCATATACCTTTGGAAGAACATTGATTTTCAAGAAACAGATTATCTCTGCTTGCTACTCAAGAGACATGTGCTCCTGAGCACCTAGTGTCAGGAACAATGAAGCCTTCTCTCCCTCCAAGGGTCAGTCATATGATAAGCCACTGCTATCCTTCCAGCAAACATTGGAATCTCAGGTGTGTTAAGAGTCATACTGACACAGTGTTGGACCGTTGAGTTGCAGGAGAATTTTGTACAATATTTTCTAGAAAAAAAAAGTGTGATAGTTTCTGAAAAATGTGAAATGTGTAACTTTTGTGTTGCAGCCAGCCCCAGAAGTGAAGATTGTTAGTAACTTACCAGCCATCACTTTAGAAGAAGTTGCACCTGTGGCCACCAGTGATGCTGCTCTACTAGCACCTGAGGAAGTAAAGGGTAAACATTCTGAGATTTTCTTTGATGTTTGCATCTCATATGAGTTATTTAAAACATCCTACGGTACACCAGTTTATAGACTACATTCTAATGAGATGTTTCTTTGTATAGTTTGGTAGATGGGATTCCACGTTCTGGGTGAAACTGCTACCTCTATAGTTATCCATACTGCACAGCGTCATGTCTCGGGAGATTGTAGTGTTGATCCTCACCATTTTGGAACCTCTTATCATATGTTTTAGTTCATATTTCTGTTTCAAGATCCATGTGGGGGAACTGAGCCCTGAGATATTGGCATGTGTCTGCGGAATTTATTCCTTAGGCACATACCTCCAAACATGGTAAACTTATAAGACACCCAAAAGTGGACTGACACCATTTTACTTAGCATTTGTTTAGAATAAAGAGCCAGGGTAGTCCAGTTATTTAAGAGACTGCTGTGAGCTGAACAACCTGGATCTAGTTCCTGATTTTAATCTTGCTCATTGCTTTGTCCAGATCAGCCTGTTTCCCACACTTATAGTGTATGGATACAATGGACACTTTTCTTGATATTTCTGAAATGGGACTCAGGTAGTAACAAGAACAGCAGGGACTTAGAAATTAAAGTGGGCTCTGTATAACCCTAAATTTTGCCTTTGGTTAGATGTGATGTTGATGAGTAAACAGGAAAATGATATACACATGTGATTAGGTATCTAGTTGACACACCTCTGAATGGAGAGTTCAGGGCCAGCAACTTCCCTTTTCTATCTGGGGTGGAGGTCTAGAGTGACTGGATTTTTATCTTGCGTACATGACCTAAGTGACATAGACAAGCGTTGGTGTTGACTTCACTTTCTTATAATCTGAAGGTGTACACATTATTGTTAAATATCCTTTGGCACTGCACTTTGTTGCCCAGGATTACCCCATTTATATTATGCTCCATTGTAACAGAACGACCCAAAGGGGATGTGATTGGTAAGGAGGAGCGTACATCTTCTGACAAGAAACGAGAACGTCGACACAAGAAGCTCAGACAGAGAGAGAAGCAGCATGAGCGAGAAAAGAGGGAACAAGCCATTGAGAAACTGCAGCCAGGGCTAGGGAATAAATACAGCAAGGAAAAGGCAATGCGAGACCTGGAGAAAGTTACGAAGAGCAGCAATATCACACAGGTACATTTGGCATAATAGACTGTTTCAGTTTAATGTACTCATGTTGTGCTTAACTAAGGCATCTGTTGACTACTGTAAAAGGGCCTCTTTATCCACTAGTGCTGAATACAGCATATGCAGGAACTATCAGTCCATTTTGTCTACAAGTTACTAACAATCCTGGCACAGCTGCTCACTGTTTTTTTAATTATAATGAAACTAATAATATGTATGGAAAAATGTAGTTGGCATAAATATGTTTGTTTTTCTCTCTATGTTTTGTTTGAAACATTTTTTTTGCTCCCATAAATATGTAAAGAGTTTTCTTGAGGTGTACAAAGGAATGTGGAATAAAGTGTGTAAGCATTTAAAATCCCACCTGGCATGGATACATCTGACAGGCAGCTGAATGCATAGATCACAGTGAGCACAGAAACACGTCCTAACTCGATGTAGTGGTGTATTGTAACATCCTTTGATGCACGCTGGAAAACTGACAGCAAGGTGGATCAGTCCACACAGTGAACCGAACACTATGAATGTTACAGCAACACCATCCACACATGCGAATCCCTGTTACATTGTGGCAGAATGCTCAAGTCTGTAAGCGGCTTTAGTTGCTTTAAAAGACAGACCTTGTTCTCCTCTGAGTTTTAATATTGCTGCTTACAGTAGGCTTATAGTTTGGACTGAGTGAACCGTGCAGGTATTCACCCTGTATCGTGTTGTCTGGTTGAGATCTGCACTGTTTTGGGATATTACATGGTGTATAGTGGTAATTCCTTACTGCTGTTTTGGGGACAACCTTTCAGTCCCATCTTCAAGGGTCAAGATGTTGACCCATGAAGATGGGACTGACAGGTTATCCCAGAGTATTGGTAAGGAATTACCTCTATATGCTGCGTAATATGCCAGAAGAGCACATCTCATCTATTTTGTGGGAGAAGCTTGAAATCTTATATTGTCTTATTGCCTCATACAGGTTGTTGAGAAGGCTAATGCAAAATCCGTGAGGTCATCAAGAGCGTTCTTTAACAGTCTACAAGAAGAGGTCAAAAGTCATATTAGGAGGAAGGCTTCAGGTGGCATCCCTGATCAGCAGAAGAACGTGAGGTCTGCCAAGAAGCTGAAGTTGTAATTTTGCTGGCTGCTTGTGTAACATCTCGCTAGCATGTCAGAAGTCCTCAAAGCAGGGACTAATGACTGAAGATGGGCCTTGACACCATGGGGTCCAGTATAAATTAACCAGTGTTTCAGAAGAATTGTCCACCCAGAATATAGGGGCAGTAAATTCAACCACCCCACACTGGTGAATTTGTTTGAATGTACAAATTGCTGCCATTAAGAACACAGTATTTTTCATATTGTGGGTTGGTCACACAGGCCATATTGTTATTTTATATGTAAATTAAAGTGAGTGCAGGAGCTGTGGGTCTGTGTCTTTACATCTTCATCTTCCCAGCTAACATCAGTGAAACAGTACACATTAACAAGACCTACTACTGACCCTGTGTTTATCTCCTTCCCTGCCAGTTTATTTATGTAGGTTTCTGCTCTGCCATGAACAGCTGTGGCCAGTGCCTTGAAGCTGTGATTGGAGGTGTGGGGGCAGTGCAGGTAATGTTTAGTAATGTTCTGCATTGTGTGTTTGTGGGTTTGTGTTTATTTAATGTCATTGGTTTTGTTGCTGTGCTGTGTCCCTAATTTTTTGAGAGGAAATCAAACAGGGGAAGTAGGAGTTGGGCTGCTTCGTATCTGGATGAGTTGAGTCAAAGTTAGTAAAGTATTTGTGTTTGGTAATTCGGTTAAATTTCTAGTCTAATGGTGAGACTAAAGATGAGCAATTTGATGGTTGAATTTATTAGCACAACAGCTAACAGATTCCAGCTGTAATGCTGAGTTATGTAATTTTTGTAGAAGTGTATGACTTCAAAGAATTATGTTATATTTGTAGTATTAAATTCATTATTTTGCTTATTATAATAAGCTTTGAATGGCCTTTTTTTTTTATTGTAACTTATTCCATGGATGGGACCAATTATAGTTGGAGCTTGGTCCCTCAAATGCCAAAGGGCAATTTGGAAATTAGAAACCTGCATCTGCCAATGGAAGGTTCAGCCTGAGTCATGCCATGTTGCATAACTTACTCACTAAGCAGCAGTAGTATAATAGTCACACAAGTTTTTAACACACTCATAACATCAAAGTGAGCAGAGTTTTTTTGAAGTGCTTGGTGTACAATAAAAGGAACTGGAAAAACCACACATGCATTTGAAGGAATTGTGATGGAAAAATTTCACACAAGAAGGTCCATTACTTTCACTCAGCAAGTTTAGGAATGCTTAATGGACATAAGATCTTCAGTAACATAAGGATTCAGCAATTCCTTGAGTACATTCACATAAGATGAATAGAGATGCTTAACTACAAAAAAATGCTTTATCCTAATGGCGATATTTTTGCGACGTCATTGAAGCAGTTTGACAAGAAACCATTCTAAACAGGACCTCCTTAGTAAGGAACCACGGTATATTTATAAGAGATGGTACTTCCATGCTGTGTTGCTGATTTTCAATGAAGCTTTTTATTTTTGACATGAATGTCATTCTTGTAAATGTTAACTTTTTTTGTCTTCTTTCTTTCCTTGGTGGAGAAAAAGTAAACATGAGATCACCTCATTGGCTGTGTGTCATGTCTCCATTTCATCTATTGAACTAATTTGTCAGTTTTCATGAAATTTGTTATGAATTCATGTCAGTGGAAGGTACCACAAAAGTACCTTCTAACTTCCTACAACAGTTCTTAATACAGAGTGGATCTACTAACTTTAGAGGTGGGAGCAGTACTGGCTGTTACTCTTGCAGTGACACTTGTGTTTAATTTGCAACTGCTACCCGGATTGTAGTACCCTTCAGTATTGTCACAAACGTAATGCACTGAGTTCAGCAACTTGTGAGGAATTAAAGGTCTGCATATTGTAGTGAGTGTGGCATTTGAAGGGTTTTATGTAGCTCATGAAATGATGTTTGTTAATGGGTCTTGGCAAAGTACACAACTCTTCATAAGAGCATTGAGAATGTAAAACAGCAGTTATTTCAACTACATGATATATATATATATACACACACACACTCCTATTTGATGGTAATAACGAATGATATGCACTAAACTTTGGGTGCAGATAAGCAGATCATAGACACACACACTCTGTATAAATGTCATAACTTGACAGTTGCACTCCTGGCAAAAATACAAACTCTTTAGTGTATGTCTGACAGTTTTAACTGACAACATTAGTACCTAAATAATAAGTTCTTTCACAAAACTGACTGTTGCTGATTCTGGTGCCTCCACCACCACCAAATTCTGAAGTGGCAATTTGAGGATACAACCAGCAACCCAAGAGCTAAACTGTGTTCATTATTGGATGACAACCTTTAAATTACCTGCGTATGAGAATGGACGCAACTGTAGGGTGGCACAATTGGAAAGTAGGCTGTATAATTTCTGCTATGAATCCTTGTTTTTGAACCTTGAGTGGCTCATTGTACTGACATGGCTAGGGGTTGGATAACTAGTTTGATTGATTACCTGCAGGAACAGAATGTGGCACTTTGTCGGGGTCGTGTCACTCGGGGGTTACCTAATATGTGGGATACTGTAGGGTTGTCATGGAGTAATAACTGCAATACCAACATATATACGGATATTTATTGAAGTCTGGGTAGTCATACAGTAGTGACAGTGGTTGCAGAAGGAATGCCTGATTACAAGTGCATCTGTTGCATCGGAGGATTCGTCACAGGGCCGCTGAGGGGTGAAGTGGCTAGGTGCTGGTGCACTTGCTGGCTAGTGGCAGGACTGGCAACCTTGCTGGGTATGGCAGGCTGTGATGGTGCTGTCGGTTACGTCTGAGCAGCTGGCTGCTGTGTTAACAGATGGCGCTGAGTCCCAGGCAGGCTGGATGCTGAGGAGTGGCATTGCCTTGGCTGAGCGGTGGAGTGCCTGGTTCACACTGGGCAGTGTGGCTGTGCAGTCAAACAATGTTACTCCTTCCTGATGTTTCGCAGGCTGATTACTCCTTTCTGATGTGTAGTGAGCTTTTTGTAGGTTTGAGAGGTCTCCTTCTATACTGTGCTTTCGATTGCTGAGGACCTCAAAAGGGCCGTTATGCTAGAGCAGGTTACAGCCTCTCGTAGTTTTGACTCTGGAGCAGATTACAGACTCTTGTCGCTTGCTCTGGTGCAAGCAGTTGCCTGGCTTGGTAAAGGGAGCATTTTATTGAGTGGGGAGAGGAAGGAGAGAGAGCTGCTGTGAAGAAAAGCAGTTGCTGGGTATGTGAGGTGACAGAGAAAGGAAACATACTGTATGGTAAAGTGGCAGCTGCCTTCTGGGTGTTCCCACAAGAGAATTTTTCTCCTCTCCACAGATTCAGATTGGCTCATGTGCCTGCCAACTGGGTGCTGGGTGCACACTATGGAAACATAAAAGTGAAGTGAAGCTGACCATTCACCTGCATTTTGTGGCAGGGTTAGGAATGTGTGGTGCTGTACTTACACTATTTCATATGTGTTCGTGGCATGGTGCTGAATTAACCCATTGGAACAGGAATTAAATGCCTAGTATACTCTGCAAAAGACTGGAATTTCAGTGGCTGCCTATTACTGTGAATGTTGTTGGCCAACAACTATAGTGTCCCATTTTTCTGAGCATCAAACTGAACATCAACTGTAGTTGTCGTTTGGCACCAAAGGGCTAAGCACAAAGATTTACTTCTACTTTTTCTTCCACTGATTTGTCTTGTATTTCACTTCTTAATATAGTGAAGAATGCACTGAATGATTTTTCTTTTCTCAGCTATGAGTAGAAAATAAAACTGAAGGAAGACCTTATGTGTGAGGAGTGTAACACTGAAATAAGTGGTCCAGGTGTATAGAAATTCAACATTAAGTAGGGAAAACCTGTAACTGGGGGGGTTTTTACTGCACCAACATACTTGGATAAGCCATGTCATTCTGGATCATCTTTGTCATGTTTTGCCTTTTACTTGTAATTCAAAAGCTATGTACCCTACATTTATTCTTCTAATAAGATAAAGCCAACTTATGATTTTTTCCCCTGTAAGCATCCATACTACCTGCAGATTCATTTCTGTTTATTATATCTGTCTCCTTTTGATTCTGTTTTTCATGTAAGGATTGTTATGAATATGCTAGTACAGTGAAAGCTGCTTATACTGGAGCCACAAGGAAGCAGCCTTCCCTCACCCTCTCCCCCACCATTTCAGGCAGGTTGTGTTGAATACAGGTACTTGATATTAAATTAAAGATGCTTGAGACTGTGAAAGTTCCCACTAAAGACAGGATTCTGTTCATTACATGTTTTGTTTCAGACAGGTTTCACTGTATGATGCTTACTGAAACTTCAGTGCAGAATCGCTTGTTATTTACGGCACTAAGTTTTAAACTCCACCACAAAATAAATACTTGGTCCTTGCCTTAGCAAGCACATATTATCTGTATAGTAACCTCTTTTCTGGCAGTAATATTTTTGCTGTTAGCCTGTTGTGCCAAATGTAATCAAAATTGGTTCACAGGAAAGGGGAGGGGGGGAGGTTAGGCAATGACAGCTGACATCTCTTATGTGACAGTTGCCTTACACATGCATGATTACCACCATTGCTGTGTTCAGTGCCAGACGTGCACTACTGCCCAAGAAACGACTGGGTTTTGAGAATAGTTGCTGTGTTTAGCAGATGTGTTCTGTGTGAGGTTTATGCTGAGGAAGAAGAAACAAGTGAATTAACATTGATTGTCATTGATTACTTTCTGTTCTTTGTGAAGTACAAGCTTAAGCTGAAGGAACAATTGAGCAATGACAGATCAAACAGTTGAGCTTCCACCATGTGTAATGGAGCATAACACTACCAGATGGTAGAAATCCATTAAGTAAAATTAATGCTTGGTTTGCACTACATGGAATGACTGATGAAAGGGGCCATGGATTAGATTGTGGCATCAGTAATGGACACTAATTGATATTATTATCATTTTATCATTATTATTAACTGCAAATCGGATTATACCCAGTGACAGTGTGCTACAAAGCCAGACAGGACAATACAATACATTACAGTACAATATACTACAAAACACTAACTTACATCACACAAAATAACATACAACACTCAAGGCTCTATATACAAAATTAAAAAAAAAATAGCTAAATAAATCAGAAAAATATATTATACCCTATTAAGAATCATAAATGAGCAGAATCTAAAGTAGATGAGTCAGTATCAAAAACCACTAGGTATACCAAACAATGAGTAACCTGTATTATACAGTATTCGATTTCACACACTTCATCAAGACCTTCAACTCACTCCAAATCACTACCCTAATACTCGTATACACTTCACATCCCACCCCACCTATTCCCTTCCCTTCACCGCAATTAGCTGATCTTCACCCCAATTCAATTCCCTTTACTTCACTTCACTTCACTTACCACTTTCTAACCCCTGTTCTAGGAAATACTCAATTGCCTCCTTACTTCAAAATCCCTTCACTCACTTAGCACTTTCCTAACTTTCTCCCTATATGCGCTTGATTTTCCCACACTTCAAAATCCCTTCACATCACTTCACTTATCACACTTCAGCCTCTTTTCCTAGGAATACTCGATTTCCTTCTCACTTTAAATTCCCTTCACGTCACTTCACTTCTAACTTTCCTAACCCTCTTCCTAAAGGTGCTTGGTTTGGAGAGGAAAGTTCCTAAAGCTTTCATAAGTAGTTTGCTCCAGAGCTATACACAAATTAATATTTCCTGATACCTGTTCTCTGCCTCCTGTTTCTAATTGTCCAGTCATATTCGGCCCTGCTCAGATAGTATGGCCTTTGTAATCTGTCACCTATAGCCTTCCAAGCTGGTTCTCTGGAGTACGCTTTGTAGAGAGCACATATGCATACTATCTTCTACACTGTGCCATTGTTTCCCATTTCGATTTTTTGGTAAGATTTGCAAATTTTGCCACTTTCTTCTGCACCTGGTCTAACGCGTTTATCTTTCCCTGCATGAACAGATCACAGTACGAAGTCCCATACTTGAGAAATGGATGCACTAGTGATGTTAAAGCTAAACTTTCCATATTATTATTTCCTTATTGTGCCTTCCAGCTTAAATCACTGCATAGTATTATTTCGAAGTATTTAAAACTGCTCGCTTCTGGAATTTCTTGGTCCAGTAGAGAATAATTTAGTGGATCCTTCACCCAGGCTCTGGTGAAACTAACTGCCCTACTTATACCTGAATTTATTTTCATCAAATTTTCCACCGCCCAATCACTCAGCTTGCACAGATCTGCAACTTCTCTATGTCACTGTTGCTCACTATTTTCCTATATATTACACAGTCCTCCATGAAGAGTCTAAAAGTTGACTCGGTGTTCTTCCAAATATGATTTATGTATGCTGGAAACAATAGTGGATCCAATATGCTCCCTTGCAGTACACCTGACAGTACTCTTAACTTCCTCTGATAATTGTTCTCTGACTCTGACTCTCTGCATATGAACCATACGACTACCCTCAATTCCATGCCTGAGGCCGCAATTTTCATAAGCAGCCAATCATGAAGAACTAAATCAAAATCGGTCATGAACAATACTATACTGATAATAAGAATATCAGTCAATAATCATAGCATACACAGATGGCATGCCTCTAGTATGTGAAATTAACATGGACAGTTCCATGTTGGTTGTTAAAGAGCAGGAGACAAAACTGAATACGTAATCGTAGCTCCAAATTGAAGAACATTTTTGAATGGGAAGGCAATTTTAACAATGTATCATGAGATTTTAATAATGAGAAACAGTAAAATGTTGAAGTTTTTTATTCGTTCATATTTAGACTTAACAGTATGATGGATGCTATTAATGTGTGATTGGCTATAAGAAGCAAAATGACCAATGAAAGATGCCATGCAGTAGCATGTAAATATTATATTTAAAAAAAAAAGTAAAGTTTTCCCTGTCCATGCCATGGTGGCATACAGGGGGAGTAGACGTATAGCTTCACTCATTCTTAACCTAGAAGCTACAAGTGTGTAAGTGGTTAACAGCCTGCATTATGCTTGGGAAAAAGTTCCTGAACTGATTGAATGGGAGACATATTGGAGAAGAGTAAAATAAAGTTATGTTTAGTGTGAGAGGTCTGCTGTTGATTATTAAAACTTGGTGATAATATAAGCCATTCCTGGTGGTTGTGCGGTCTAGGGCATGGATCTGTGACAGCTCACTTTCTGGGGTTGCGGGTTCAAATCCCGCCAGGGGCATGGTTGTCTGTCTCTTACAAGTGTCATGTCTTGCCAAGTATAGTTCTCTGCAATGGGCCAATCCTTTGTCCAGGGTAATCCTACCAAATGTACGCATGTCACTGAGTGTGATCAGGTGCAACAATATTCCTCTGCACCTACATTGAGTAGGTAGAAGAGGTCAGACTAAGAAAGAAAAAAGAATGTTTGATAACATCCTGTAATTAAAACTCTGTGTTTTGGCCACATATTGTCCTCTTGTATCACATTCCTGACACTGGGGATCCAAGTTCCTCAATTCCAGAACATCATGATTGAAGTGTGTTGGGGAAGTCTATGTAATAATTGTTTAATTTTCTTCTACACATGTCTGATGCTCCATATTTATATAGCACTACTGCTGAGGTGTACAATAAGTCTACATCCACAGCCCATGACAGCCTGAGGCTTCAGGTGGGATTTATTTTTATTGTCATGCAGCTCCTGCCTAGACAAAGAGCACAGAAAATTTGGATGTACCTGATTTTATGAGCATGGAGCAGAGTCCCAAGACTTTTTTATGGTAAGTAACCTTGGGTTTAATAATACTTGTAGAACCATGAATAACAACATTCATAAGGACCATGATCAGTCTAACAAAACACTGACATTGAATAAACAAAATAAGAATACTTTTACAGTCTTCTGTTGAAATATTTGTGGCTTACTTAAAAAAAAAGAAAAATTACTTAATTCTTTAAAAAGAAATTCCCCCAAAATTATATGTATAACAGAACACCACTTAATTGATGAAGAGTTGGAAGGTATAACATTTCATTCCTGTACTTTGGGAGCCAAATTTTTTAGATGACCACACAAATTCAGGGGTGTGTGTATGTATTCAGGTTCATATGCTCTATACTAATATTAATATGGATAGATACTCCAATGAAAAGGACATAGAAATTTGTGCTGTGAAATTACATATTTTATCTTGTATGTACCATCATTATAATAACTGTCTACAAATCTCCAACTGGTAATATAGCATATTTTCTAAATAATCTGGAAACAGCTCTAAAACAAGTATATAATAATACTCTTGATATAATATTATGTGGAGATTTTAATATTAATTATTTCAATGATAACCAGAATAAGCAAGCCTTAAATTCCTTATTAACTAGTTACAGTCTTTATAGTATAACAGACTTTCCTACAAGAATTCATAATAATTCGCACAGTATTATTGATAACATTTTCATTAATAAATTTAAGAATGAAAATTATTTAGTATCTTCCTTAAGTAACGGCTTATCCGACCATGATGCTCAAGTCATAGCAGAAATTAATTTTATTCCTGTAGAAAAATTTAGTAAGCATTCGTTAAGTGAATTCCAAACTAGCTTAAGTCGTGAAGCATGGGAGTATGTATTCAGTAATAATGATAATGATGAAAATACAATTTTTAATAATTTTTTAATTACTTTCTTCAGGAAATTTTATGCTAGTTTTCCGTAAAAAAGAACAAAATTTATGCAGAATTGGAAAGCTTGGTTAACAACTGGAATAAAAACATCGTGTAGTAATAAAAGGAAATTATGCTTATTATACAGGAAAAGTAATGATCCTAAATTGAAAATATATTATAAGAATTATTGCAAAATACTATCTAAAGTTATTATATTAGCCTAAAAATATACTACAGCAGTAAATTAGCAAACTCTAACAACAAACCTAAAACAACATGAAGCATTATATAAACAATCATTAACAACAAAAAGAATCTTAATAATATATTAATGATGGAAATTGATGGAAAGATCACAACACATCACCAAACCATTGCAGAAAGATTTAATAATTATTATGTTTCTGTTGCTGACAACATTACTAATAATAATCCTATAATTAACACTGTTGGTGATTTAAATAAAATCAACCTGTTAAATTATTTATATTCTGCATTTAAACAATCTTCCACAAAAATTAAAATAAAAAATACAACTACTGGTGAAATAGAAAAAATTTTCAAAGAATTAAAATTAAAAAGTCATGTGGTTATGATGAAATAATGACAAAAATTTTAAAAATTAACAGTTCGTTTATTGTATCACCCCTAACATATATATGTAATAGAATACTTTCAACTGGAACATTTCCAGACAGATTAAAATTTTCAGAAATTCAACCTACATATAAAAAAAGGTGACAAGGCACTTATCACTATTACAGGCCAATTTCATTACTTCTTGTATTTTCAAAAATTTTTGAGAAGTTTATATAATAAAACACTCTACCCACCATTTAGCCTCAAACAATACATTAGTAAAGGAGCAGTTTGGCTTCAGGTGTAATAATTTAACTGAAATAGCTATATATACATTAATTAATAATATCTTATCATTTCTCAATGTATCCTCTACTGGAGAAAATATGGAAGGAGAGGAAGAGCCCTGAGGATTGGGAAGAAGGATTAATTATTAAGATACTGAAGAAAGGAGACTTATCAAATTATAATAACTGGAGAGGAGTTACTCTTCTAAGTATTCCGAGCAAAATTCTGACTAGAATCATTTTAAACAGAATACAAAATACAGTGGAACTACACATCCGAAAAGAACAAGCTGGATTCTGCAAACACGGAGGTTGTGTTGATTTAATAAACACTTTAAGGATAATTCTT
>Ga0123352_10013025_pt1 | contig 13181 bp, 7 predicted proteins | sample TergutLab28metaG_FD_89700 | JGI IMG/M metagenome (GOLD analysis project Ga0123352, IMG submission 89700) | Labiotermes labralis P1 segment gut microbial communities from Petit-Saut dam, French Guiana - Lab288 P1 | ecosystem: Host-associated > Arthropoda: Insects > Digestive system > Gut ... | reverse complement strand
TACTGGGCATTTGTGGATATTTACTGTCATGTGCGTGGTACTATGTTACTGGGCATTTGTGGATATTTACTGTCATGTGAGTGGTACTATGTTACTGGGCATTTGTGGATATTTACTGACATGTGCGTGGTACTATGTTACTGGGAATTTGTGGATATTTACTGTCATGTGCGTGGTACTATGTTACTGGGCATTTGTGGATATTTACTGTCATGTGAGTGGTACTATGTTACTGGGCATTTGTGGATATTTACTGTCATGTGCGTGGTACTATGTTACTGGGCATTTGTGGATATTTACTGTCATGTGCGTGGTACTATGTTACTGGGCATTTGTGGATATTTCCTGTCATCAGCGTGGTACTATGTTACTGGGCATTTGTGGATATTTACTGTCATGTGCGTGGTACTATGTTACTGGACATTTGTGGATATTTACTGTCATGTGCGTGGTACTATGTTACTGGGCATTTGTGGATATTTCCTGTCATGGGCGTGGTACTATGTTACTGGGCATTTGTGGATATTTACTGTCATGTGCGTAGTACTATGTTACTGGGCATTTGTGGATATTTACTGTCATGTGCGTGGCACTATGTTATTGGGCATTTGTGGATATTTCCTGTCATCAGCGTGGAGCCACGTTACTGAGCATTTGTCGATATTTACGGTCATCTGCGTGATACACACTAGAGCAAAATACAAGAAACGTGCGAAGATACTAGTTAATATTTACTGCTAACGGCTAGGAATTCAAAAAGTCGTATGTAGGTAGGATGGGATCACACACATGAACTTGTTGCTGCATAAGCCGACTGATCGTAATTCAGAAATTTCAGAGTATTTCGTCGGGCTGAAATTTTGTGGTTATGTATGACCGATAAATTTAATACAGAGAAAATCAAGGTAGACACATAAAAATTTGTCAAAGACATGTGATAACAAAGCGCAGTAACAGAAACAACAAACTGTCAGCAACAACACAAAGCGTAACGGCACAGTGCAGTAACAGTAACAACAAACTGTCAACTACAACACAAAGTGTAACCCCAATTCGTTACGCTACACGTCTGTTTCATATCATTGCACTACATTTATTTAATTTCTTGCGCATTTATTCCTTATTTATTCATTATCATCATTACTTAAAGTTGGTTTTATATCCCTTCTTTTTTGTTTTATGTTTTTTGCATGAACTGATGAAGCGGAATCTTACCAGAAATTGTCGAGCCTTACGAAGGCGCCGAAAATTAACGTAGTAAAGTATAAATGGCAAAGGCGTCCTCAGCAAACTGAATACGAATTTCATATAAAATTTACATACAGAATCCGTCGTGAGAGAGTACTTCTTTGCAACTTCTAAAACTTCCCGTCCTCATACAAAATACCTTTACTTATTGCACACGTCACGAAATATAAGAACGAACCAATTAGGTAATTACTTATTTCAAGTGTCATAAGAGACATGTCGTAACCAAAACTAAACACACCCACGGCACACTGAGGAATTCTGTTTTGTGGGATGTAGCAACGCCTGGTTTAGCAGGTACAGAGAGGTAGGGGCGTTTCCGAGAAACGTTATGCCGCCACCTTCAGGACAGAAAAGTCAGCCGAATGGGAAAAATGGTACGGATAGAAGTACAGTGTGCCTAGTTTGCAGCTCCGAACGAATCGACAGGAGAGCAAAGTGGACGAGAGAAAAGGGTACTGGCCCATTATAGGGTATTTTTAAAGGAAAGAGAGGAAATATCTTGTTCAGAATTCGTTCCAAATTTATGAAGTGGTTTAGAGATCCCGAAACGGACGCTTTACGATTGTGAATATATGAACAGAACACGACAATAAAGATTCTGGACAGTACTGTAGTTTACAACAGCCTGTGCCTCACTGACCCGAACCGCCTTCTGCTCGTCAAATTTTGTGTCAAGCTGCCGAAATGGCAGTCGAAAGTTATGGACAATCCCACGAATTCTCAGGAATTTATGTGACAGATTGTGTTACAGTGAGTCTGAGAAATAAAGTAACGACATTGTAACTTCGAGCGGATAAACTCGTCGAATGTAAAGCGTGAGGTCTGCATACAGAACTCCATTAACATACCTGCCTGCGTGTTGCGATTTTGCCATTATTCTGTCAGCATATATTCACTAATACTGTTATGGGTAGGTACGTCAAATTACAGTGAATGCCGAAGACTAGGTAATTATGAAACGGCGTAGGTGTACCTTTCCTTCCGTTGCTTCTAGACACTCGACCCGTGCTGCTTAAAAGTTATGTATAGAATGTGGCACCGTTTCTTCTATAAGGATGCCTTTGAAGAACATCAAGTTCAGGGAGCGGATATTGTGCGAAACTGTGGCTTTGTATTACTGCTTCGTGACCTTGATGTGCAACAATGGACCAATGTAAAGACTGCACGCCAGATATACAGCTAGCTACAAGAGGAAACTGTAAAATTTTATAGTTGGAATTTATGTGGGATTTGTGCTAGTGACTGAAGAGATACGTAACAGACAAGCAAGCAAGCTTTACACGAAAGTACACAGTCGTTCCGTGAATAGCTGCCAGTGACTTGAGTTGGTTATGAAAAGCCCAGTTGTTCGGTTCACAGCAGTCACCACCAGACAGCACCAATGAATCCTAACCATTCAGAGCTCAAAACTATTTTACAGTTCCGAAGCACTGTATGGGTGTGTAACATTTGATGCCTTCTTGTTGTGACCGTCTGGTTTACTACCCCGCGTTGTAGTTCCATGTGTGGGTACCAACGTACGCTACGTTATATTGCCTCTATTTTCAGGGCGGAATTAAAGAAGGATGCCCACTTGTCCCAGCTTGCTACTTGTTCGAACACTCTCGCAACATTATAGGCCCCTACTGACAACAAACTTACAAAGCTTTCCTGATATCATTTATCGCCTAAAATCAAACAGTTATCGTCTGTGATAATTTTGTTCCAGGTTGTTTCTGTTTTTGTTTTGCTGCTGCTGCTGTTGTTGGTGCTGCTGCTGCCGTTGCTGCTGCTGCTGCTGTTGTTGTTGTTGTTGTTGTTGTTGTTGCTGCTGCTGCCACTGCCCCCGCCACCGCTGCTGCTATTGTTTGGTACAGGAATTATTTCACTTTAATTTTCTTTCTGCCTTGCTATCACATGTAAGGTTCTCCCGGTGGCGACTGAAGCTTACTGCCTTCAGAGATGTGAAACGTTGCAGTTTTAGAAAGCTGCCAATGGGTAGGAGACACCAGATGCCTCCATCTTCAGAGCAGAAGAATTAACCAATATTTCAGTACAATTTTCTTTCTCCATTAAATAAAGGCCTATTATACAAACGCAGGAATACTTTGACACCAAATGCTATCTATTATTAAAATACTTACCTGTGTTATAGAGATATGTATTGTCTCTAACCTCAGGATAATGGTGAAAAATACTTCGAAATATTAGTAAATTTTACCAAACTATACGACTTCACGTTCCTGAAGAGAAAAATTTTGTCATGATTTCATTTCCCTGTAAGTGATTGCCCCTGCAGCCAAACATTTCTTGATCTACCCTCCTCCTTCTTCGCCTTAGCGTTATTATGCAATAATTCCGTAAGCACTTCATCAGGACACGAATCGCCAGAAATTAACACGATTGCCAGGTATGTTTTACATGCAAGTTCACTATGCTCAAAGTGATATCAGCAGCAGCGGCGGCAGATGAAACCTCCGCTCCGCCAAGATGTATACAGTAGGGTCTCCTTTTACGACGCGGTTACGTTCTCACATATTTGGTTGTAAATCGAATCGTCGTAAAACAAGTACTATTTAAATGATTTAAATTGAGATGGGTTCATGGACCCAACAAATTAGTAAAATAAGTTTATAATTTACAATATTTCTTTATATTATGACATACAATTTTAATATAATGAATTAAGTATGTAGAAAATTACACAGATAATTGAAAAAATATAAATCAAATCACTTTTTATTTTGTTGAAGAAAGGCCAGGCCGTGGTTTAGAGGACATCGAGAAAGAATGTAACGTGAACGGGTTTGATTTTTTCTTCTTTTCTGTCTTTTTAATGGACGTCATGGATGGAAAAATCACAATCAACTTAAAAGAACTGCACAAAAATAGAAAAAGAAGAAACATATGCACATTGGAAAAGAGCTGGAAGCGCAATAAGTACAGAAAGGACGCTCGAGTTGCGACAGTGATGCACCACAAGTCGGGAGTGCTCGCGCCGACTCGACATGGGTAGTAAAAGTGAATCGTCGTAAAACGAACCGTCGCAAAACGAGACCCTACTGTATTTCAGAAATGAATATATATTCCGATACACATAAAAACAGTTCGTATGACTGGCCCTTTTGTGCCACATATACACGTACTCTGAGTGCAGGAAGTGCTCCAGTCCTATGTTAAATACACGTTGTCTGCCATGCCGAAAAATACTAGAACGTATACGATCCTAGATTTTATTTTATGCGCTGTCTTGTTCTTTATACATGAGTTTCATAAGTACCGTAATCCTTCCAAGCGTCTCACTTTCCTTAATGCCACTAAAATATGAGAACATAAACTTCTGCGAAGTACACAGACAGCGTAATGGAAACAAATGAACGAAAGCACGGTATTTTCTACAGCGTGTTTTTAGAGAAAAGTCGTTTAGTTTCCCCTACGTAAAACTCAGATGACGTAAAAATAAATAAAACAAATAACTTTCTTCATCATAAACGTAACGGAGTACATAGGTATGTCAAAGTAGTTTTGTTGCTCGGTGCCAAAAGACATTATGCTGGGCACAAAGCAGCTATTTCCTGAACAACAGCGACAAATATTCCGTCTCCATTACGAAGTACAACGAATTAATTCTGCTTAGAAAAGTAATCGTTGACTATATTGAGAATAATATGAAACGTAAATATATTCTGCAAGCAAAATTATGACTACCGAATCCTAAAACAGCTGGCAATTCTGTTCCTGTCTTTACATGAGCACCACACCATAAACGCACAAGTGGGTGTGCAGATAATTCTCCATATATTTTTAACACCGGAAAGAGATGGTAGTATGCTTTCGGTAAGTTTCAGCGTCCAAGCCCTTTATCCCTGACACAGGGTCCAGGTACCCATTCAATAGGTGACGGTCTTCTCCAGAGCCGATCTGGACTGTCTGTAGAAGAGAAATCTCTTGCCCATGCCAAGAATATAACCCATACTTCACGACCTTCCACCCAGTAGCCTATGCACAACCCCGACTGGCCTAGTCCGGTTCCTTGCAGCAAGTGGTACTAACAGTAACCACTCTGCTTTCAGAAGGTTAAGCCGAATAAAGAACAAATGAAGCAGTGGGAAACGAACACGTATGTTAGTATGGAGGAAATTTGAAATTAAATCAAGGTAACAAAGTAATGAAAAATAATACAAAACATGGCAACGTAGAATCTGTCACAAAATTATATTAGCATGTAGGAATGAAGAAAAGAGTGGGTAAAAAGAATCAATACACAATGAACAAGAGCAGAAAGACTCATGTATAAAGTACATAAATGGAGAAAATGATAAACAAAGAATTATAAGACAGAAGGAGTCTCGGTGTAAAGAGCAAACACAATCCTATCCAGTATGGGAGAACAAAAGGTAACTAATACAGTACATGTGCGAACGACACAATAACATTTAAAGACAATTAACCGAACAGGCAGTAGGACATTTGAAATTTCAATGGAAGAATCACGGCAGTGAATTATGTTCAATTTATTGCACTAAATTCCACAAAGCAATACAGATGTCTGTAACCGTTGTGACGGGGAAAACATCCCTGAACATACGAGTACATTACGTAAGCTTGTAGAACAAAATTAAACCGTCAGATAATCCTACATTTACAGAGGTGGACACCTACTGACAGGAGGTTTCAGCTGCACGCACACATATAGGGCTAATAAACACAAACGATTCACTTCCAATTGCATGTATGAAATAAAACCCTCGACACAGAGGTATAATTTTGTCGATAATTCGCACTGTTGGCTTGGGATAATGGCTCGCCACCAATGGGAACTTCCTGAATCATCCGGTAACAGGATAGCGTACATGCCAGAACACAATTTTTATTAGCAAAGGCACATCGTTCTACTGATAGTCTGCTTCAAATTCTCGCGACTTTCGCAAGCGTGTGCCCTTTTACCACACACTGATCACCGTCTGCTACTGGCAGAATATTGTCCGAAGTCTATTGTGCCACTTAATAACAAAGCATTCTAGCATAAAACAACACATGCAATTTAACCTGCAGCGAAATATTATTCATTCTGTATAAACGTGTTTATTAGTGCGTCGCTTTTATAAAAGCCCACAATGTGTGTCGTATTTGACAAGACACCGAATGAAGCATAGCATCTAACTCCACAATGTACGGTCCTCTTGGAGAATCTGACGGTTCCTCATTTACTCGAGAAACATCTCGACTTTTACGAAAACCGAAATTTCATCGTTGTGTTAGTAACAGCCACTAATTCCTATCATCAGCCTCATGAAGCTAGTCACTACACTCACGTTCCACTTCGTTAAGGTGAATTTTATCCCCAACCTCCCATCCACTCCTAGGTCTCACAAACGGTCTTACACCTTCAGGCTTGGCGAATGAAATCTAGAATGCATTTATAACTTCCCAAAAGCATCTTCTAAATTTATATTCTATAAAATAAAATGTAATATAATAAAGTCGACAGTCGAAAATGGAGTATCGTGGTTTTCCTTAGTCCTTCCACAAAAATTCTGGGATAATATCTTAAAACGCGACACAACTGCCTCCTTCACATTGTGTCCAAGTCACTGTTCTATTAACGCCGTAGACGCTACACACAGAAACGCATAAAACATGTAACTTAATTAGTACACCGTACGTAGTGAGTTCTTGTTTCGTTTGAAACGTTTAATATTATATCATATATCATATTATATTATATTATATTATAATGCAGTGTCTCTTCACTCAATTTTCTCCAGCTTCCTCTCGCTTCATCGTTATTGCATCCAAATCTTTTTCTAAACATTATTACACACATACGTACATACACACATTATTCGACACAGGGACGAAGTTAATTCACGCCTAATGATAATGCAGACACTCAATTTATTACTGTTTTGCTGACCGTGCATCTCACTATTATCTTAGTAATTAACCAACTTAATGCACAAAATCTTGTTTTCTAATAAGTTTATTATATACCCCTACATGTTTCGACCACTATGTGCTCGAAACATGTAGGGGTATATAACAAACTTATAATAAAAGCAAGATTTTGTGCATTAAGTTGGTTAATTACTAAGACAGACACTCAAGTTTAGGAATGCTATAAGCCGCGTCATTAAGTGGGTGCCTGGTATTCAGATCAAGCGGATAAGATGGACAGGACATGTGGGATACATGGAGAAGAACGCCTACGGTGCGGAAACCTAAAGGAAACAGACAACTTGCACGACCCAGATGTAGAAGAGAGAAAGATAAAAAAGGGGTTTAAAGAAATAGTATGTAAGGGAATGGAGTGGATTCTTCTGGCTCAGGAAGAGACAAGTGGCAAGCTCTTCTGAGAGCGACAAATATCTTCTAGTTCCGTAACAGGAAACGTTTTGACTAGCCGAGGACCTATCTATCACCTTCTCAACACTCCATGCAGTTAGCAGTGTCCTACACGCCGTATTCTGTGGTCTCACCTCACATAATTGTCTCACGGATTACGGGTGTGTGGGATATGGCTTAATTTTGTAGGGTCATGGCTAGCTGACAGTGCAGGAGAGGCAGGCGGAGTTTCCGGTATAAGGCAACTAATTTAACCTCTGTAATCGGAGAAGAGACCTGATTACTTTCTTGTGGCTTGTGACGCCGTGTAGTTGTGTACAATGATACTAACAACTCTTCCTCCCTGAAGTTGAAATGAAGTTCGTTACTTTAGAAATTCGGTCCACACTAGTGGTAGACTTCAGTCAATTCTTCACACAGACCACCTTCAGAACCTCAGCTCTGACACCCAAATTTTACAGGCTACGTCGCCAAAATGTTATGTCTGGGACAAACCACAACGCAAAGCAATATGTTTTGGCATAGCGGCTTCCTAACAATGTGGTTACCTAAAAATGAAGCCTTCTCTGATATGACGCGGTGCCAATTGTAAATATTTACCGACGTTTCGGAAGAGCATGCTGCCTCCTGAAGTTTGAGACAGCGAATGTTCCAAACGTGTGCACAGAATTACCAGTCTAGATGGCGTCACATCCCATAAGGCTTTAATCTTCATCAACAACACTCTGAGAACCTCAAATTACGGAACAAGGTAACCTGCTCTCAACTCCAAGTGCGGGGAAGACGAGGTTGGTGGGACGGGGAGTGAAGTCGACACTCAAATTACGACCCTTAACATGAAAATGCTCTTTCAAAGGCACCTCAAACAAGGCCCAGCTGAAGTGGGTGTAAGTGTGCCAGCTTTTGACATACTGTCTAAAGTACAAGTTACTTAAAAAGCTGTATTCTCTTTTGTGTGATGGCAAATAGTCTGCAGTGTGACTAAAGCTTATTTCGAGTCAACGATTATTATTATTATTATTATTATTATTATTATTATTATTATTAAACGTCCGGTCTTTCCTTTTGAAAACTGTCGGCCTTAGTGTTGTGAATTCGAAATCTCAGGAAGTTTATTTTGTTCACTGTTGATTCCAAATGTCGCAAGGAACCTTTCGCTAGCTGCGCTTCTGGGAATGATGGTACCCAGCAGAGATATTTATATATTCAAGGGAGAACCTGTTCTGCTTTTATGCTAATCAAAAGTATTTAAAATTTAAAATTTTGTTCGCATTTTTTGTTTTTCATTACATTTCATTAATTAATGTGTTTACGTTGGTGGTCCGTTATTACATGAATTTTCTCTTATGGTCTTGTGCTGTCCCTGTAATTGGTCTTTTGACTTTTGTATCAGCACGTTAATAATAAAGAAATGAATTTATTTATTTATTTATTTATTTTCATCTAAGTGTCTTATCACTGAACTTCTTCCGATTTTAATGTCTTCAAAAGTATTTGACGTTCTGGTGATCGTGCATCGTGATAAATTCTTATAATAAAAACAACTAGATATACTAATTTCTCAAATTTATTTTTGGAATAAAATTCTACATATTTCAGACAGTTCCTCTGTCCATCACCGGGAGTTTTTAACCGTACAAACAGCAATGGTATATGTCATACAGGTTTGCTGACAGCTTGCGAGCAGAATCAGGACGGAACTGGTTACGTCCTGATCCTGCTCGCAAGCTGTCAGCAAACCTGTATGACATATACCATTGCTGTGTGTACAGTGAGAAACTCCTGATGATGGACAGAGGGACTGTCCTAAACATGTAGAATTTTATTCCAAAAATAAATTTGAGAAATTAGTATATCTAGTTGGTTTTATTTTAAGAATGTCGTCAAAAACTTTAGGGTTTAAGTCTCTCAGTATACTGCAACTATCAATTCTAAACCCTGAATATTTCACGGAGTCAATGTACGGTGAAATCTCGAATATTCTTTAAACCGAACTCTTTGAAACACAAACTTTACACAATGAATAGGAAGAGCACACGACACGTAGACTTTAAGGAAATATTTTTTATTACCTGAAAAGTAAAGCAATGAAGACAATAAAACAGGCAAAGGTTTGCAATTGCACTAATGGAGTTGAGTTTCCAAGCTTCTCCACCAGGTGGGCTAAAACCGCAACTGCGCAAAATGTCGTCTCAAGTGCAGAAAGCAAAGTGTGCACCCCGGTATCACAAATCGCTATTTGTCGTTACAGCGAAACATCCAATTACTGAAGTTAGGGCGAATTTCGAACAGCACTTGCTCACAATCAATAAAATATGAAAGAAAAGCTGCCTCGAAATTAAGCGTCCCACAACTGACAGTGCACACAATTGTGCCAACTCATTTCAGTGCCGTTTAAAGATACTAGTTGTTGCACCATGCAACAAAGATGAGAAAAAGAAGTTCGTTACACATCTTGCTGGCACTTTCTACCAAAGTTTGAATGTGGCTTTTTTGTGTTTTGTTGACCGTGCATCTCGATATAATCGTGTAAAGATAAACCAACTTGATGCACAACTTATTCTTAGTATATTTCGTCAACCTCTACATGTTTCGGGCGTATCTAGGCCCATCATCAGGAGGTACAACCGTATGTATACAACAATTGGTACTTATTATTCTTTTTAGATGGCTGTCTGTTGTCTTGGTTGGATTGGAGCAATGTATAAAACGTATAAACCAAAATTGTGTTTAGGTATAAAGCCACTTTCGATCTCTTCGGAAAAGTGCACCGAGGAATGATCAAAATTTTGAGGAGCAACAATCCGCATGCACAGATTTCGAAGGTACGCGACCCACAACTAAGTTCAATTTCCTTTGTGCCCTTTCTAAACAAAAACAGTCGGGCCTTTATATCTCGCCGAACGGGTTGTGAATGGTGTCTTTTACTTAGACGTGATGACGAAATTCCTCATGCCCATCCCATTTCGGTATAGGATGGTCCTGACATCACTGCATTGTAGCAAGACGGAGCGAATTCGTGTTTTCACATTGCAGTTGGAGTGGCACATCTTGGACTGAAATTTTCCACGGAAATGGATTGGCCTCCTTCTTCACCTGACCTCACGCCACTTGATTTTCTTTTCTAGGGGTACATAAAGGAAGCTGTTAACGTTCAACTATTCTCCAACACATTGCCGGAACTTCGTGCGAAGTTACTAGCTGCTGCGTCTACAGTTACTCCCCAATGCTTAGAAATGTGTGGACTGAATTTGCATATAGATACCACACGTGCCAGACTATTACTGTGCCCTCATTACACATCTGTCACATGCTAATAGCAGGAAACTAAATCTTACCATATAACCCAACAAAATAGAAACTTCATGTTATGCATCCCATTGTGTTCATATTGCAAGATGAAGAACAATTCAGATGTTTTCGTCCTCGAAATGTTCATTAACTACAGACAGCAATTACTGTCTACAGCTAGCAAAAGATGTGGGGACGGAAACACCATATATTTCTTCTACTAAAATATGTTTAGTTTTTTTTCTTATGTCCATTGGACCGTGCATCATTTTGATAGTTGAATAAGGAGAGACCAACTTGATGTCACTTGCTTTATTATTTCATTACTTACTGCTCAACATGTTTCGGATGTTAATACATCTACCCTCATGAGCTTGCGACTTATTTGTTGAGTTATTTCATGGGTTGTATTGCTCTGGTTCGATGTGTGTTGGTCGCAAGCTCCTGATGATGGATATATTAACATCCGAAACATGTTGAGCATTAAGTAATGAAATAATAAAGCACGTGACAGCAAGTTGGTCTATGCTTATTCAACTATGTTTAGTTTTCTTTACTGTGCCTCAAACACCTCGAGTCACATTATACTAAATTCTTCTAAATTTCTGTGTCTTTCTGTATGTAAAAATTCAGTTTCCACTTCACAGTAATCACTCTCATTCTCCATTAAACAGTCGGCTGGTTGAAGTTTATGGAAACAAATGTAGCTTGTTCTGAAGATCATAAGAATTACCCTGATACAAAGTGTTGGAAAACCGCAGAGAGTCATGTGTAAAGAGGTGGTTTATCGACTCCTCATTGTATTTTAAAGGGATGAATTAAATAAGAATATTATGTATTGTTCTCAAGAATGTCGTCGCAACGTAAACAAACCAAATTAAGACACTGCCCCCCATACGGCGTCCAATGTCCATCTGGTCTTTCACCCTGACTGCATTAAATATAATACCAATTCCACTTACGAGTAGCTCACTAAATAATAATTCAGCATGTAACATATTGTTCTCTTACAGAGTGAAACCTTTGTTTGGTGTTTCATTTTTGGTATGTTAAATATTTACTGTAATAAACAGGGAATATCTGTTAAACGAGTTCAGAGAAACTGACAGTCGCATATCGCCTATATACTCGGATTACAGAAAGCATTTGAAGATCTTCTTTCCCCTTGCATTCGAACGTAATACAGTTAAAAGACTAAGAGCATACAAGGCTTTTTCTTTTTCGTATTAGCACCAACAGAATAAAATGAACGTACAATTTCCACACCAAAGGTCGGCTGTGTGTAGAGGACTACTACAAACGCTGTACAAAAGTCCGTCTTTCCGTGAAACTACACATAAATTCAGAGTCTTACAGTATGGCGGTTATCCTGCAGATGTAAAGCTAGAATGAACAGGACCGTTACAAGGAATTGCAGTTGGCATCACTGTAAATGCATTTCCTGTGGTATACATCCAGGGTTAGCGACTGACTACGGGCTGGACGGTCCGGGATCGAATCCCGGTGGTGACTTGATTTTCCGCCCGTCCAGCCTCCTGTACAATGGGTACCGGGTCTTTCCCGGGGGTAAAGTGCGGCCGGGGAGTGCTGCTGATCACTCACCCCCTTCTAGTGCCGCAGTCATGGAAGAGTAGAGCTATACCTCTACCCACCCTCTGGGCCAAACCGGTCCTGCAGCGGGATCGCTTTATCTTTACATTTTTTAATATCCGGGATTAGTGTACTTTCAATACAGTGCAGAAATCCTATTATATATACCGATATTTATTTAACATTTAGGCATACTTATGTCAACAATGGGGGAAGTTCTGCCTACAAAGAAAATAAACATTTTGTGAATATATGTTGGAACAAATAAACGTGTTCTTGTTGTGGAGCACGAACACGCCTATAGACGGCTATGTTCAATGTAAAGACGCAATCCAGAGACAGTGATTGTGTGTGAGGTTAGGTTTAAGAATTCTCTAACCATGAACTTTTATAAGACGGTAAAATTACTTTCAGGGTTATACAGGGTGTCCCAGGAGGAATGTGCCAGACTTCGGGAGGGTGTTCCTTATGTTGAAGTATACCGATATAACCCAAAACACCTATGTCCAAAATTGAACGGTTACGGAGATAATGGCCAGAGAAGTTTGAATCTTTGACAGCTGTTACACACTTATTGATTACCAAATACATATTAAAAGTGGCAGGAATATGTGGTTTCTGTAATGTTAATATCTGTACTTAACATCAAACTAACTTGTGAGTGACATGAAGCCATTAAATTGAACTACAAAAACACTCGCACTCATGTCATAGTTGTCCTTAGG